>JAESFZ010000085.1_pt1 | contig 249452 bp, 229 predicted proteins | sample 9269561 | NCBI WGS metagenome assembly JAESFZ01 (sample SAMN14515552, study PRJNA621657) | algae metagenome | isolation source: Tildeniella nuda ZEHNDER 1965/U140 and co-occurring heterotrophs from wet... | place: Switzerland: Stansstaad, Zurih | collected 1965-01-01 | reverse complement strand
TTTCTGAGTCTCGACAACCAGAAGGTAGACGGAAAATCCCCGTCTCTCGGGGCATGCGCCTGCGGCATTTCGATTCACCAATAACTTTCCCCGGACAGCCCTGCCCTTGTGGGGAGGGGTTAGGGGTGGGGGTAAGTTTGTATGCGCGATCGCCGGCTCAAGCCGGCCAGCGGGCGATCAGCTCGGCGGCGCGGCGGCCGATCATCATGCAGGTCGGGGCGATGTTGACGCTGACTATGGTCGGCATGATCGAGGCGTCGGCGACGCGCAGGCCCGGCACGCCGATGACGCGCAGCTCGGGATCGACCACATTCCGCGGGTCGGCCGGATCGCCCATCCGGCAGGTACCGGCGGGGTGATAGCCGGTCGTCACCGTTTCGCGCACGAAATCGGCGATTTCCTCGTCGTCCCGGCAGTCCGCGCCGGGAGCAAGCTCGGCGCCGGCCCAGCCCTGCATCGCCGGCGCCGCGAACAGCCGGCGCGCGGCTTTGACGCCGCCCACCATGATGCGCATGTCGTAACCCTCGGGATCGCTGAAATAGGCCGGATCGACGGCGGGATGATCGTAAGGGCCGGGCGACGAGAGGCGCACGCTGCCCTCGCTTCTCGCCCGGTTGACCGTGAAATAGGCGGCGAAACCGAAAGGGGCGGATGGATAGCCGGCCGGTGCCGTCTGCTGCTCGAACAGCTCCGGTCCGAGCTGGATCTCGATATCGGGCCAGGGCGCATCCGGCTCGACGCGCTCGAACAGGACGCCGGCATAGTTCCAGACCTCGTCGCGCGCCAAGGGCCGCGTCGCCGCGATATTCACGCAGGCGGCGGGGTGGTCGAGCAGATGGCGCCCGACGCCGGGAAGGTGCCTGCGCACCTCAAGTCCGAACTCGCGCAGATGATCGGCCGAGCCGATGCCCGACAGCATCAGCAGCTTCGGCGTCTCCAGCGCGCCGGCTGACAGCACGACCTCGCGGCGGGCGCGGATCGGTCCGCGGCTGGTCTCGACGCCGGTCACTTCGTTGCCGGGCCCGAACAGCAGCCGCTCCACCACGGTCTCCGTCAGCACGAAGAGATTGGCCGGAAGGGAGGACGGCGGCCGCAGGAAGACGACCGACGTCGACTGCCGGTACGCTCCGGACTTGCTCATCCGGTAGTCGCCCATGCCGATATCGAAGGGGGTGCTGAAGTCGATGCGTTCAAAGCCGGACTGGCGCGCCGCGTCGAACAGCACGCGGTGCGAATCGAGGTCGGCCGCCTGGATCTCGACCTTGATGCTCGCCTCGAGCGCCTCGAAATGCGGAAGGATCGCGTCGGGTCCCCATCCCAGCGCGCCGGCGGCGGCCCAGTCGTCGAAATCGCTGGCAGGCGGCCGGAACCAGATGCAGGTGTTCTGCGAGGTCGAGCCGCCCAGCACCCGGCTCACCGGATAGCCGAAGCCCCCGTTTCCCCGCGTCGGCGGCACGATCGGGATGCGCGTTCCGAGCGGGCCGGTGGGAACCTCGCGGTAGCGCCGGAAATCCAGCACCTCGTCCTTGTCCGCGTCGCTCGGACCGATCTCCAGCAGCGCCACGCTGGCGCTCGTCCTGTCGGCCAGCGTCCTGGCGAGCACCGCGCCCGCACCGCCGCCGCCGACCACGACATAATCGAATTCCAGCCCGTGCACCGCCGATCGTCCCGCCTGCACCAGCCTATTTTCCGCCGCGCCGGCGCGCGAACTCTTCGCTACGCACCCGGTCGAAATCCGTCGGCTGGCCGGTGCGGGCCGTCAGCCCGCCGTCAGCAACCAGTGCCGCGCCGGTGACGAAGGAGGCCTGGTCGGAGGCCAGGAACAGGATAGCCTCGGCAAGCTCCTCCGCCCGGCCCATACGGCCGAGCGCGCAGGCCTGGTCGTATTGCGTAAAAGCTTCCGGCGGCAGCGTCGCCAGCATGCGCTCGGAGGCGACGGGGCCGGGGCAGATGGCGTTGACGCGGATGCCGTTCAGTCCCTCCTCCCATGCCAGCGACTGCGTCAGCGAGATGATGCCGGCCTTTGCCGAGTTGTAGGCGGCCCAGCCGGGATCGCCGCGCAGGCCCGAGATGGAGGCCATGGTGACGATGCTGCCCCTGCCCTGCCGGCGCATCGCCGGCAGTACCTCCTGGCAGGCGACCAGCGTGCTGCGCACGTTCAGCCGGTAGAGGCGGTCCCATACGGACAGATCGATGTCGGCGACGAGGCCTGGCGCGCTGCCGCCGGCGATGTTGATCAGCACGTCGACGCGGCCGGCCGCCGCCATCGCGGCCTGGAGGGCGGCGCGGAGCCTTTCCTCGTCCAGCACGTCGGCCTCGAGTGCGGACACTTTTGCACCGGAGGCGGACAGTTCCTCGGCCAGCGCCCGCGCGACGTCCGCCTTGACGTCCAGCGCGTAGACGGCCGCGCCTTCCGCCGCGAGCTGGCGCACGCAGGCAGCACCCATGCCGTCGGCGCCGCCCGAAACGATGGCGACCTTGTCCTGGAACCGAGCCATGATCCGCTCCTCTATGGCGGCGCCACAACGCGCCGGATTCGTCTCCCGGGAACCGCCCGGACGGCTCATGCGAGCAATGCAGATTATTCCGAATACCGCAACAGTCTTCCAAGGAATGCTACACTTCCCCCGGGAAGGACGGCGGGGAGCGTCGGCCGCAAGTCGCGGCCGCCTTCACGTCCGCTCGACGAGAGCGGCCGCGGTCGCCCGTCCGAGGGCGAGCGAATGTCGTGGGCTCCATATGTCCGGTGCGTCCCGCGCCCCCCGGTAGCGGCCGATCGGCAGTTCCAGCGTGATGGCGGCGGCGCCGAAGCGGCGCTCCACCGCCGGCGCGCACATGCCCGCAAGCAGGTCGGGCGACGGCGGCTCGCTCCAGGGATAGCGCCGGCCGAAAGCCACGTCGGAGGAGAACTCGGCCAAGCCATGCTCGAAGTCTTCGCGCAGGCGGGAGAGCCGCTCGGGCGTTTCCATCCATTCGTCGAGCACGTCGAGATAGACAGTGCCCATCTCGAAATCGGTATGGACGTCGAGCAGCACGTCGACGCCCCTGCCCTCCATCGCGTCGAGCAAAGTCGCGACCTCCGGGCACGCGGCGTGACCTTCGCCCCAATGGCGGTTGGGGTCCTGGCCCAGCGGGTTGGTGCGGAGAAATCCGCGGCGCATGCCGCCCGGATTGGCGACGGGGACGACGTGAAATCGTTTCCCGGGCGTTGCCGGCCCGCCTTTCAACAGCGCATCGACGAATCCTTCGGCGAACCAGAGCGCCGGGTGCTCGCTGCCGTGCTGGCCGCAAACGATCCATATCTGCCGTGCCGATGCGTCGCTACCGAGAGCGAACCTCGCCGCCCGCCCCGCCTTCGTGACCCCCGGCACGACCTGGCCGGCGGGACTGGCGGCGACCCGCTGCGCAAGCCTGGCAAGCCGCGCCTGCCGATAGGGCGGAAACAGGGCATAGGACACGACCGAACCTGGAACGGCATGCGAAAAGGTGACGATGCCGTCCGCATGAGCGGCACGAAGCGGCCTCCACCGTCCGCCGGCGGGCTGGACCCAGACGATGCAGTCCTCCCAGCCACGCGGATAGCTCGACGCGCCCGCATTGACGATGCGGATGGGCACAGCACCGTCGGCGCGGACGCGGAAATGAAACCACTGATACGCGCCGGTCAGCGGATCGGGCTCGATCTCGACGTCGAGGGAGTTGCCGTCGAAGGGGACGGCCAGCCGGCCGTTGCCGGAGGGGGAGGCGCCAAGCAGATCCGCGAATGGTTCGACCGTCATGCTCTCGTCTCCCTCACCTCTCCGCATGTCCGGCGTCTTAGCCGGGCGGCCCGCCGTCGCGACTGTAATCCTTCCGTCGAAACCGCATTTGGTCGGTTTTGCCATGTTTGCCGCCAACAAGAGCAATTCCATTGTGGCATGGCATGCCGTTGAGGACGGTTTGGCTTAACAGTCCAGGGCTTGCAATTGTATCAAAATAAAAAACCGTATTCCAAATACTGAGATTCTGGGCTAGCGTCCCCAGCCAGGGAACAGACGCAGCCGCCATCGTCGGCGCAGGTGATCACGCCTCGATTGGAGCACTCAGAGATCACGTGAGGCGCGCGGCACGGAGCCGCCGAGTTCAAGGGGGTTGCATGTACGGGAAAGACATTCTTCGGCTGTCGCGCCGCAAGGTTCTGGCTGGCACGGGGGCGGCTCTGGCGGCCGGCCCGCTTTCGGTGGCCCTGCATGTGCCGAAGAGCTGGGCGCAGGCCAAGACGCTGCGGATCGCGGCGGGAGAGGCCGACGGCGCCACCGGCACCATGGATCCGGCGCAGAGCACGGCCGATCCGGATGCCGCCCGCATCAACCTTGTGTTCGAGCGCCTGACCGTGCTCGACGACGCGTTCGCGGCCGCGCCGCAGCTTGCGAAGTCGTGGGAATCCAACGCCACCGGCGACGAGTGGACGTTCAAGCTGCAGGAAGGCGTGAAATTCCACGACGGCGAGGCGTTCACGGCCAAGCACGTCGTCCACACCTACAAGCGGCTGCTCGATCCGAAGACGGCGTCGCCCGGCGCCTCCTCGATGGCGGCGATCGATCCCGACGCCATCGCGGCGCTCGACGACCACACGGTCCGCTTCAAGCTGAAGACGGCCACCGTCGAGTTCCCGGCGCTGATCGCCAATCGCTTCACCTACATCCTGCGCGAAGGCCAGCCCGAGTCGGAGTTGCGGACGGCGGGCATCGGCACCGGGCCGTTCAAGGTCAAGCAGTTCGTGCCGGGCGAGGACGTCAGCACGTTCGTCAAGAACGAGAATTACTGGCGTCCGGGCCTGCCCAAGGTGGACGCTGTCGAGCTGCGCGCCATTCCGGAGGAATCGGCGCGTATCGCGGCGATCGAATCCGGGCAGATCGACCTCGTCTGGGATCTCGGCCGCGCCGGCGTCGCCGGCCTGCAGAAGAACCCCGACATCAAGGTGGTGACCACGCGCTCGCCCTTCGTGCTGACGCTGAGCTGCTGGGCCGACACGCCGCCCTTCGACGACGTCCGCGTGCGCCAGGCGATGAAATACGTCGTCGACCGCGAGCAGATGCTGCAGCTGGTGCTGCGCGGCTACGGCAACATCGGCGACGACAATCCGGTGGCGCCGTGGATCGAGTACGCGCTGCAGGCAGAGACGCGGGCGCGCGACATCGAGAAGGCAAAGGCGCTGCTGGCCGAGGCCGGCCATCCCGACGGCATCGACGTCGAGCTCTTCACCTCCGAGACGACGCCCGGCTTCATCGAGATGGCGACGCTCTACCAGGCCATGGCTTCGGAAGCCGGCATCCGCGTCACGCTCAACAAGGCCCCCGCCAACGACTACTGGAGCGCGGTGTGGCTGAAGCAGCCCTTCGTCTGCTCGTCCTGGTCGGGCCGCGGCGCCGACGACGCGCTCGCCGCGCCCTATCTGTCGACGTCGGACTGGAACGAGACGCACTGGAAGCGCCCCGAGTTCGACGCCTTCATCAACGAGGCGCGTGCCTCGACGGACGTCGCCAAGCGCACCGAGCTCTACCAGAACGCCCAGCGCCTGCTGCGCGACGACGGCGGCGCCATCATCTCGATCTTCCCGGACGCGCTGTCGGCGACCCGCGCCAACATCTCCGGCTGGAAGCTGCATCCGCAGCAGTCGACCAAGGATTTTTCCGAAGTCGAGATCGGCTGACCGTCGCCCATGTCGAGACTGGTGCTGACACGGATCGGGATGGCTTTGATCAGCCTTCTCGCCGTGTCGGCGATCATCTTCTGGTGCGTCGAGCTGCTGCCGGGCGATGCCGCCGAGCGCATCCTCGGCCGCAACGCCACGCCCGAGTCGCTCGCGCTGCTGCGCGAGACGCTGAACCTGCACCTGTCCGCGCCCGAGCGATACCTGACATGGCTGTCGAACCTGCTGTCGGGCGATTTCGGCACCTCGCTGGTCGCCGACCGGCCGGTGCTGGACTACATCGCCTCGCGCATCGCCAACACCGCGCTGCTGTCGGGCTTCGCGCTCATCCTCTACATCCCGATCTCGATCGCGCTCGGCGTGATCACCGCCATCAACCGCGGCAGGATGGCCGACCATGCGATCTCGGTCGTCGTGCTCATCTTCATGTGCCTGCCGGAATTCGTCATCGGCATCCTGCTGATCTCGATCTTCGCGATCAAGCTGGCCTGGCTGCCGCCGCTCGCCCTGATCGGCCAAGCGAACGGCTTCGGCGACCTGCTGCGGCTGATCGCCCTGCCGACCATCACCATCGTGGCGGCCATGTCTGCCTATGCGGTGCGCATGATGCGCGAGAGCCTGATCGAGGTGCTGGACTCCAGCTACGTGCTGATGGCGCGGCTGAAGGGGCTGCCCACCTGGCGCGTGCTCCTGTTCCACGCCCTGCCCAACGCGCTCGGGCCGGCGATCAACATCACCGCCCTCAACGTCGCCTGGATGATCGGCGGCGTGGTGGTCGTCGAGGCGGTGTTCGAATTCCCCGGCATCGGCCGGCTGATGGTGGATTCGATCAGCCACAAGGACGTGCCCGTCATCCTCGCCATCAGCATGGTGATGACCGGCGCCTACATCGCGACCAACCTGATCGCCGATGTGCTCGTCATCCTGCTCAATCCGAAGCTCCGCTAGGATGAGCGTGCAGCAACAGGATGCCGGGGCGCCGCGGGCGAGCTTGAGGCTGGCCCGTCCCGGCCTGTCGGCAAGCGGCTGGGTCGGCGCCGCCATCATCCTCGTCTATGTCGTGGTGGCGCTGACCGGGGCTGCCTGGGCGCCCTATGGCGCGACCGCGATCCTGACGGGCAGCCCGTTCGAGGGCGCCTCGCTGCAGCATCCCTTCGGCACGGACAATCTCGGCCGAGACGTGTTCAGCCGCGTCGTGCTCGGCACCCGCTCCGTTCTGACCATGACCTTCGCCGCGACCTTGCTCGCGGTGGCGGTCGGCGGCCTGATCGGCATCGTGTTCGGCTACCTGCGCAACTGGGTCGACGAGATCGGCATGCGCATCATCGACATCCTGATCAGCATTCCGACCCTGGTGCTGGCACTGCTCATCATCAGCGCGGTCGGCAACAGTCTGTGGCTGGTCGTGCTCACCGTCGCGTTCCTGTTCGCACCTCGCGTGGCGCGCGTGGCGCGGGCGGCGACGCTCACCGTCGTCACCAACGACTATGTCGCGGCGGCGCTAGCGCGCGGCGAATCCACGCTCAGCATCTGCCTGCGCGAGATCCTGCCCAACATCACCGGCGTCATGCTGGTCGAGTTCGCCATCCGCTGCGCCTTCGCCATCATCTTCATCGGCTCGCTCGGCTTCCTCGGCTTCGGCGCGCCGCCGCCGACGCCAGAATGGGGCCTGATGATCAACGAGGCGCGGGCCAACGCCACCAACTCGCTGTGGCCGGTGCTTGCGCCCGCCACCGCCATGGCGGTGCTGGTGATCGGCATCAACCTGTTCGCCGACGATCTCTCCCGGCTGATCGACCGTCCCGGCCAAAGCAGCGCGGAGGCGAAGTGACCGCCTCGCAGCCATTCGTCGCGCAAGTGAAAAGCCTGTCGGTCGACTATCACGGCGACCGCGGCTGGTCGCGCGCCGTCGACGGCGTCTCCTTCGAGATCGCCAACGGCGAGGCACTCGGGCTCGCCGGCGAGTCGGGCAGCGGCAAGACCACCGTCGCCTACAGCCTGATGGGCGAGCAACGCGGCGCGAGCCGCGTCGGCGGCGGGCAGGTGCTGTTTCGCGGCCGCGACATCTTCGCGATGCCGGAGCGCGAGCTGACCGCGATCCGCGGCCGCTCGATCGGCTTCGTGCCGCAGAACCCGATGGCCAGCCTGACGCCGTCGATGAAGGTCGGTCACCAGATCGGCGAGATGCTGACGTTCCATTCCGTGCCGGTCCCGCAAGGCGTCGGCGCACGCGTCGTCGAGCTACTGGATTCCGTCGGCATCCAACAGCCGGCCAAGGCGGCGCGGCGCTACCCGCACGAGCTGTCGGGCGGCCAGCAGCAGCGCGTCGCCATCGCCATGGCGCTCGCCTGCCGCCCCGACCTCGTCGTCCTCGACGAGCCGACGACCGGCCTCGACGTGACGACGCAGAAGCGCATCCTGCAACTGCTCGCCGAGCTCAAGCGCGAGACCGGCGTGTCGATGCTCTATGTCAGCCACGACCTCGCCTCGCTCGCGCAACTGTGCGAGCGGGTCGCTGTCATGCAGAAGGGCAGGCTGGTCGAGGTGGCCGACACGGCAAGCCTGTTCGAGCGGCCGCAGCACGACTACACGCGCAAGCTGATCGCCGCGATCCCGCGCATCGACCGGCCGCCCGCCGGCCACCCTGGCACGACCCCGGCCGGTGAGGACGAAGCGCCGAACCTGCTCGAGGTGGAAAACCTGACGGTCAGCTATGCCCGCCGCGGCCTGCTCGGCTTCGGCAAGTTGCCCGCCGGCGCCGACACGGTGAAGGGCGTCAGCTTCAGCGTCCAGCGCGGCCAGACGTTCGCGCTAATCGGCGAGAGCGGCAGCGGCAAATCGAGCATCGCTCGCGCCGTGGCCGGCCTGGCGCGGCCGCGCCTCGGCACCATCCGCTTCGCCGGCACGCCGCTGGCGGCGCTGGCGCGGCAGCGGCCCTTGCAGCTGCGCCAGAAGATCCAGATCATCTTCCAGAACCCGGACAGTTCGCTCAACCCGCGCAAGACGGTGCGCAGCATCCTGTCGCGGCCGCTCGCCATGTTCGGCCGGCTGGACGCCGCCGGGCGCGAGGCGAGGGTCGCCGAGCTGCTGCAGGCGGTGCGCCTCGACCCGGCCTATGCGGACCGCCGCCCGCACCAGCTCTCGGGAGGCGAACGGCAGCGCGTGGCGATTGCCCGGGCGCTCGCCGCCGATCCCGAGCTGATCATCTGCGACGAGATTCTTTCGGCGCTCGACGTGTCGGTGCAGGCGAGCATCCTGCAACTGCTCGAGACGCTGCAGCGCGAGCGCGGCCTGACCTACCTGTTCATCTCGCACGACCTGGCTGTCGTGCGCTGGTTCGCGCAGCAGATCGGCGTGCTCAGCCAGGGCGCCTTCTGCGAGATCGGCGACACCGAGACGACGCTGAGCGCGCCCTCCAGCCCCTACACCATACAATTGCTCGACGCCGTGCCGCGGATCGGCGCAAGCCCGGCAGCAGCGGCGTCCGAGCCCGAACGGAGACCCTGATGGAAGCCAAGAGAAGCGTGCCCTACGCCCGCACCGAATTCGCCAGCCTGACCGGCGTGCCGCCCTATGCACGCACCGGCATGCGCTCGCGCGCCGGCCTGAAGCGCACGGCCTTCTATCCGACGATCGGCGCCATCGCGACCGACTTCAAGCTGCACAACACCTATCTCAAGCCCGACCAGTTCACCGACGCGGTCGAGGAATACTGGGCCTGCCGCAAGGTCGCCGGCCTGTGGGACGTCACCGGCGAGGAGATCATCGAGATCGCCGGCCCGGACGCTCTGCCGCTGCTCGACAGCCTGGTTCCGCGCGACCTGACGCGTATGAAGGACGGGCAGTGCTACTATGCCATCATGTGCTACGACTTCGGCGGCATCGTCGAGGACGCCGTGCTGGTGCGCTTCTCCGCCGAAAAATTCTGGTGGATCGGCGGACCGGGGAACTCCGAGCTGTGGATCTACGCCCACGCGCAGGGCAAGCGCGTGACGGTGACAAGCCACCTCGACACCATCCATGTCGCCAGCATCCAGGGCCCGCAATCGCGCGACATCCTGCAGAAGGTCTGCGCTGCCGACCTGTCGCGCGTGCCGTTCTACTGGTCGGTGGAGACCGAGGTCTGCGGCGCACCGGTCGTCATCTCGCGCACCGGCTACACGGCGGAGCTCGGCTACGACATCTACGTGCCGGTCGGGCACGGCGCAAAAATGTTCGCCGAGCTGTGGGACCATTGCCGCTCCGCCGGTGTCAAGCTGGCCGGGAGCCGCGCGCTCAACCTGCGGCGCATGGAGGCGTCGATCCTCAATTTCGGCCACGACTTCGACTGGCAGCACAATCCGACCCAGGTGGGGCTCGGCTGGATGATCAACGAGAGCAAGGGCGGCTACCGCGCCAGGGACCTGCTGGTCAGAGTCAAGCAGGAAGGGCCGGCGACGCAGCTCGCGGGCCTCAGCCTCGCCGGCCCGGAGGTCCCGATCGACGGCGACCGCGTGACGCTGGACGGCCGCGACGTCGGCTTCGTCACCTCGGCGACGCTGTCGCCGCAACTCGGCCATCCCATCGCCATCGCCTTCCTGGAGACGCCGGCCACCAGCCACGGCACCGCCCTGCGGGTAGTGGCGGGTGATCGCAAGCTCGCCGCGACGGTCGTGCCGATGCCGTTCTTCGACCCGGAGCGCAGGCTTTCCAAGGTGTGATGCGGGAACGAGGGCGCTGGAAGCGGGCTCTTGGTGTCAGAGCGAGGCAAAGCCGGCATCCGGGCTATTCGACGGTGGCCGCCTTGCGTGCCCGGGCGGCCGTCTTCCTCGGCGCGGCCGTCGCAGCGACGGCCGTCGGCTCCACCACGCCGAAGCCGAGATCGGCCTCGATCCGCCGACCTGCGGTGAGGACGGCGCGGATGGTGGCGTCGATGTCGCGCTGGCGCATGCGCTCCTCCGGGCCGGCGACGCCGATGGCGCCGATGACCTCGCCCGACGGGCTGCGGATCGCCGTGGAGAAGCCGAGCACGCCGGCACGGTACTCGCCGCACGTCTCGGAGTAGCCGCGCTGGCGGATCAGCTCGAGGTCGGCGCGAAGCTCAGCCGGGGTGCGCACGGTGTTCTCGGTGAAGCGCTTGAGATTGCCGCTGACGCGGCGGATCGTCTCCTCCGGCAGGTAGGCGAGCATGGCCTTGCCGGTCGAGGAGCAATAGGCGGGGGCACGGTCGCCGACATTGACATAGGTGCGCACGGCATGGATGCCGTCGGCCTTGTCGAGGTAAAGAACCCCCTCCCCGTCGAACACCGAGAGATGCGTGGTCTCCTCGGTGACTTCGGCCAGCTCGCGCAGGTGACGGGCGGCATAGGCCCTGAGATCGAGCCGGGAATAGACGCGCACGCCGAGCTCCCACAGCCGCAGCGTCGCCTTGTAGGTGCGAGCATCCGCGTCGCGCGCCACGTAGCCGCATTCCTCGAGGGTGCGCAGCAGCCGGTGGACGTTGCTCTTGCTCATTCCGCATTCGGCGGCAAGATCGGTCAGCGTGCGGCTCCCCGGGCTGCGCGCCAGCGCCTCGAGCACCTTGAGGCCTTTGACGACCGTGGTTTCCATCCCGTTCTCCCGACCTCGGCTTCGGCAAACCGTGCCCGGTTCTTCAACCGGCACGGCCGCTCATCCGCTTCCTGTCGAAAGGCTGTAGCGCGGCCCGCGAAAAATTCCAATATTTGAAACGAACCTTCAGTTTCCGCACGCAGCGAATCGACGCGGCAGACCAGTTCGCCGCGTCTCGCCGGCCCCTTCACCTGCCCCTTCGCCCGAGCCTTCCAAGGACGACCCGCGCCGCATTGTAGCCGGGCACGCCAGTGACGCCGCCGCCCGGATGGTTGGAGGCGCTGCACAGGAACAGGTCGCGCACCGGGGTGGAGTGATCGGCGAAGCGTGGCACGGGGCGCCGGAAGAAGAGCTGGCTGAGCCTCAGGTCGGCATGGTGCGGATTGCCACCAGGCAGGCCGAACTGCTCCTCGTAGTCGGCGGCGAGCATGACGTGCTTGTGCAGGTAGGTGCCCGGCCAAGTCGGCGCGAACGCCGCGATCGTCTCCAGCACGCGCCCCACGACCGCCTGCTTCGTCGCCTCGCCGTGGTCGGCGCCCGGACCTGAGGGGATGTGGCCGCCATAGATGCTGAGCAGGTGATGACCTTTCGGGGCGAGCGATGGATCGACGACGGACGGTGCCTGGACGGTGAGATAGGGCCGCCGCGACGGCTGCCCCGCCTGAAGATCGGCAAAGGCCTGTTCGAGATAGGCGACGCTCGGCGCGATCGTCACCTGGGACGGATCGCCCTGGCCGTATCCGGAGGCCTCGATGCCTTCCCATTTCGGCAACTCCTCCACGGCGAGATGCACCTTGAAGGCCGTCGCCTGACCGCCGAAGCCGCGGATGCCGCGCAGGAATTCCGTGGGCAGCGCCTTCTCGTCGACGAGGTTCAGGAAAGTGTGCCTGGCCGACGCGTTGGAGATGACCAGCCGGGCGCGGATCTCGTCGCCGTTCGCCAGCACCACGCCCTCGGCCCTGCCGTCGGCGACGAGGATGCGGGCCACCTCCACATCCACCCGCGTCTCCATGCCGAAGCGCGCGCCGGAGCGGGCGATCGCCTCGGTGACGGCGCCCATGCCGCCGCGCACCAGGCCGGTGCCGCCGGCGGGCGTGGTGTTGTCGCGCAGATAGCCGCGCAGCAGGAAATAGGCGGTGCCTTCGGTATGGAAGCCGACGCTCTGGCCCGAGCCGCCGGCGGGGTAGTAGCCGAGGATCGCCTTGACCGCGTCGGACTCGAACCAGCGGCTCAGATAGTCGTAGGCACTCATGGTCAACAGGTCGGCCACGTCGTGGAAGCGGCCGACCATGCCGCGGTTGCGCCACGCGAACATGGCCATGTCGCGCAGATTGCGCGGCCCGAGCACACTCGGATCGAACGGGATCTCCCACATGAGTTGCCGGAAGATCGGCCCGAGCCGCGCCAGATGGTCGAGATAGTCCGGATAGGCCGATGCGTCCTTGCCGGAGAACCGTGCGAACTGCTTGGCCAGGCGGTCGGTCTCGCGCCAGAGCACTATGGGGCCGGCGCCCTCGATCGGCTGGACGATCGGCGGCGTCGCCAAAACCTCGTAGCCGAACTTCTGCAATTCGAGGTCGAGGATCACCCGCGGCTGCAGCAATCCCAGCATATGCGCGGCGGTGCTGACCTTGTAGCCCGGCCAGACCTCCTCCGTCACGCAGGCGCCGCCGAGCAGCCCGCGCTTTTCGACCACGCAGACCTTCAGCCCGGCCTTGGCCAGGTAGGCGCCGCAGACGAGGCCGTTATGTCCGGCCCCTACGATGACGACGTCATGCTTCATGCTGGTTTCTTGCTCTCGCTCGCGGCTGGTCCGGCGTGACGGTGCCACATCGCGCCGCCGTGAAGCCCGCGCTGGGCATCACTTCAACGGATGGGATTTGTTCCGAATAATGATATACTGTCGTGTATGTTGACATTTTTGGCGACCAGGTGCTAGCTCTTTCTCCCGTGGCGCCCTTGTCTTCGGCGTCTTCCGTGAGCACTTGAACCCGGCATGCGGCGGGCGACCCATCCGCGGATGGCGACGCGCCACGGGACTTGCAACGCTGCCGCCGTCGGCCGAAGGAAGGACATCGCCATGACTGCGAGACGCAACCGGCCGCAGGGCTTCTCCACCCGGGCGATCCATCTCGGCTACGATCCCGCGGAGCATGACGGGGCGCTGACGCCACCCATCTACATGACCTCGACCTTCGCCTTTGAGACGGCCGAGGCAGGGTCGGAAATGTTCCGCGGCGAGCGCGCCGGCTACATCTACGGGCGCACCCGCAACCCCACCCAGACCATCCTCGAAGAGCGCATGGCGAGCCTGGAGGGTGGCGAAGCGGCGATGACGGCGGGCTCCGGCATGGCCGCCATATCGAGCGTCATGCTCACCATCCTCAATCCGGGCGACGAGGTGATCGTCGACCACACGATCTACGGCAACACCTTCGCCTATTTCACCCAGGCGCTCACCCGCTTCGGCGTGATCGTCCATCTCGCCGACTTCACCCGACCCGAGACGGTGGCGGAACACGTCGGCGAGAAGACCAGGGCGGTCTTCTTCGAGACGCCCGCCAACCCGAACCTGCGCGTCATCGACATCGCAGAGATCGCGCGCATCGCCGGCCGCGCCGGCGCGGTCGTGATCGTCGACAACACCTTCGCGACGCCGGCGCTGCAGCGGCCGCTGGAATTCGGCGCCGACGTCGTCGTGCATTCGGCCACGAAATATCTGGGCGGCCATGGAGACCTGCTCGGCGGCATCGTGGTCGGCACGGCCGACATGATCAAGCAGGTGCGGACCACCGGCCTGCGCTGGATGACGGGCGCGACGCTGTCGCCCTTCAACTGCTTCCTGCTGCTGCGCGGGCTGAAGACCCTGGAGCTTCGTCTGGAACGGCATTCGGCCTCGGCCATGGCGGTCGCCCGGCTGCTGGAAGACCATGGCAAGGTCGCCAGCATTTCCTATCCGGGGCTGGAATCCTTCCCGCAGTTCGACCTCGCCAGGCGCCAGATGTCGGCGCCGGGCGGGCTGATCGCCTTCGAGCTCGACGGCGGCATGGACATGGGCATGGCGTTCATGAACAAGCTGTCCCTCGTCACCCGGGCGGTCAGCCTCGGCGACACGGAAACGCTCATCCAACATCCTGCCTCGATGACCCACGCGACCTACGGCCCCGAGGAGCGCGCCAGGCACGGCATCGGCGACGGCCTGCTGCGGCTTTCCGTTGGGCTGGAAAACGTCGACGACATCCTCGACGATCTCGACCAGGCGCTGAACGCGCTCTGAACCGGAACGGCCGTCAGCCATCGCCGGCGACGGCAAGGGCGTCGCGGCCGGTGACGGTGAAACCCATCGACACGAAGCGCTCAGCCGCCGTCTCCAGGGTCGGCGACCGGTGGCATGATCGAAGCCAGGATCATTTTTCGTCCTCCTTCGGCTGTCGGGACATGCTCGCGGTGCGCGAAAACCGGTCGAGGCGAAACGCCGCTGGGTCGACGCAGGGCGGCTCGCCGCAGATCATCTCCGCCGCGAGCCGTCCCGCCCCCGGCCCGATGCCGAAACCGTGGCCGGAAAAGCCGGTCGCCATGAACAGGCCGGAGACGGCGGTGACCGGACCGATCACCGGCAGCGCGTCCGGCATGACGTCGATCAGGCCGCCCCACCGGCCGGCAATGCGCATGCCGGCGAACACCGGATAGGCCTCGGCGATTTTTTGCGCCGCCTCCCTCAGCACCCAGCCGGCCGGCTCGGGATCGGCGATGCGAACCTGCTCGAACGGCGTGATCTCGTCCGGCTGCCAATGCCGGGCAAGGCGCGCCTCCTCGACGAAGCGGCGGCCGATGCGCAGCCGCAGGCTGCGCAGGCCGGCTGCGAAGGCCGGGCGGAAGTCGGAGAGCAGGCGGAAACTGTCGGGAACGATGTCGAAGATCGTCGCGTCGGCCTGCGAGACGATGTAGCCGCCGTCGCGCCGCTTGCGCCAGCCGAAGCGCCGGCCGGCGACCGAGACTTCCGGCCCGCCCGGCAGGGGATGCGTGCGCATCACCGAGCCCATCACCTTGAGCTGCGGCAGGTCGATGCCGAGATTGCCGGCGAACAGGCGCGACCAGATGCCGGCGGCCAGAAGCACGGCGCCGCAGGCGATCGGCCCTCTTTCGGTCACGACCCTGGAAAGCCGTCCGCCCTGCGTTTCGATGCTCCTGACCGCGCATCCGGAATGGATGCTCGCGCCCGCGGCCTTTGCCGTCCTAGCGATCGCGGCCGCCGCCGTGTCCGGCTCGGCGCCGCCGTCGGACGCGGTGTAGAGACCGCCCCGCCCCGGCTGCGCGCCGCCCGGCACCAGTTGCGCGGCTTCCGCGGCGGTGACCATCCTGCTGTCCAGCGCATGCGGCCGGACCGAAGCGAGCCATGCCTCGTAGCCCGCCTCGTCGTTGCGGCTGCGGCCGCCGAGATAGAGGATGCCGGTGGTGCGGAAGCCGGTGTCGAGCGCCCCGAACACGGCCGGGTCGCGCCAGTCGCGCATGCTCTGCCGCATCAGCGGGATTTCGGCGGGATGGCGCAGCGTGTTGCGGCACCAGCCCCAGTTGCGCCCCGACTGCTCGCCGGCGATGGCGCCCTTCTCGCAGAGCGCTACCGACAGCCCGCGCCGCGCCAGATGCCACGCCGCCGACACGCCGACGATGCCGCCGCCGATGATGACGACGTCGACCGACTTCGGCAGGACGGCGTCCGGCGCGACCTGGCGCAGTTGCAGGGCGTAGCGCGAGGCGTCGAGGTCGCCCATGCCGGCCCGCGTCAGGCCTTTTTCGCCGCGCCGGCGGTCAGCTTCGGGGTATCGTCGCGCTGCCCCCATTCATGCCACGAGCCGTCGTAGAGCTTCCAGTCCTTGTTGCCGGCACGCTCGATCATGAAGCCGAGGATAGCGGCGGTCACGCCGGAGCCGCAGGTGGCGATCACCGGGCCGCCGACATCGGCGCCGGCATCGGCGAAGACTTTCGCGGCGGTTTGCGCATCGACGAAGGCAAAATTGTTCGCCGGATCGAAGAATTTCTGCCAAGGCGTATTGATCGCGTTGGGCATGTGGCCGCTGGCGACGCCGGGATAGCCGGAGCCTTCCGTCCCGTCGAAGCGGGCGGCGGTGCGCGCGTCGACCACGGTCGTGCCGCCATCGAGCGCGGCCCGCACATCGTCGGTGCCGGCGACATGGCCCGGCTTGAGCTTCGCCTCGAACACCACCGGAGCGACGTCGGGCGCGCCGCCTGCCTCGACCGGCCTGCCTTCAGCCAGCCATTTGCGGAAGCCGCCGTCGAGGATGCGCACCCTGCTGTGGCCGAAGACGCGGAACATCCACCACAGCCGCGCCGACACGTAGCCGGAATCGTAGACGACCACGGTGGTGTCGTTGCCGATGCCGAGGGCGCTGACCTCCCTCGCCCAGAGTTCCGCCGAGGGCAGCATGTTGACGTAGGGGGAGCCGGGATCCGACACCGCGCCGAGGTCGATGAAGCGGGCGCCAAGGATGTGGCCGCGACGGAAATCGTCGACGGCATGCTTGCCGGCCTCCGGCAGGTACCAGGAGCAGTCGAGCACGACGAGCCCCGGCTCGCCCAGATGTTCCGAGAGCCAGTCGGTAGTCACAAGCCATTCGCTCATCGTCGTTCTCCAGCAAGGGACGGAAAAACGGAGCCGTCCGGCCCGCGGCCTCAGCGCCGCGCCGAAGCCCCGCGCCGGCCGGGCGAGCGCAGCGCCGCCAGCAGGCCGGGCACGTCGGCCGCGCTCACGGTCTCGCCGGCATCGAGCCTGCGGTCGATCTCGGCGTAGAGCGCGCGGTAGGAGGTCTGCCGCTGCACGCGCGGCATGTCCTGGGTGATCTCGCTGACGGCGTCATGCAGCGCGGCCGGCCAGCGCGCGTGATAGGCGTCGCGCGCCGGGCCGAAGTCGAACTCCTTGAGCGGCGCGCCGTCGCGGGCGGCGCGCATCTTCCCGCGCAGCGCCTCCGTCGCCGCGCGATCGAGCCCGTCCTTCAGCGTGCCGACTACGCCGTATTTTTCACGGGCGGTATCAAGCGACACATATTCGTCGAGCACATCCTCCCACACCGTCGCCGCCGGCCGCTCGAGCGGATCGCCATAACCGCCGCCGCCCTGCGTGCCGAGGCGCAGCACATCACCGGCATCCATCTCCAGAATGTCGATCTTGCCGATGTCGCGCGGGTCGTCGCCGTCCGGGTTGAGGAGGGTGTAGCCGGTCGTGCCCGGCGTGCCGCCCTTGCGGCCGGCCGGCGGGAACAAATAACGCTCCATGTTGCGCGCGGTGATGGTGGTGAACGGCACGTTGGTCTCGAACTCGACGATCGAGCCGGTGCCGCCGCGGTAGCGGCCGGCGCCGCCCGAATCGTCGCGCAGCGAATAGCGGCGGATCAGGAGGTTCGGCATCTCGTGCTCGAGCAGCTCGGTCGGCACGTTCTTGAGGAAGTTGAGGATGACCATGGTGCCGTCGACGCCGTCGTCGACCGGCCGGCCGCCGGAGCCGCCGACCAGCGGCTGGATGACGCTGACCCTGGTCTCGCCGGTCGCCATGTCCGGCACCGATACCAGCAGGATCGAGCCCTGGCCCGAGTCGGTTGCCGGAAGCTGGTCGGGCACCGCCTGCGACAGCGCGCCGATGATGACGTCGCAGACCTTGTGCGAGGTCGAATAGCGCCCGCCATAGGCGGCGCCGGCCTCAGGATTGATGATTGTGCCCCTGGGGATGTGGACCTTCATCGGCCGCACCAGCCCGGCATTGTAGGCGATGCCGGGCTCGCGCGTGCACAGCCAGTTGACCACGCCGGTGATCAGCATCCAGTGGCCGTCCTTGCTGAAGCTCGGCAGGTTGAGCGCGGCGCGCACCTGCGGCGCCGTCCCGGTGAAGTCCATATGCATCTCGCCGCCGCCGATGGTCAGCTTCAGGTTGACGCGCAGCAGCCCCTGCCCGACCATGTCGGCCTCGATGAAGTCGCTGAAGCGGTAGACGCCGTCGGGCACGGTCGAAATGACCCGCCGGGCCTGCGTCTCGGCGTAGTCCATCACGTCGACGATGCCCTGGCTGATCTTCTCGGGTCCGAAGCGTCCCAGCAATTCCTTGACCCGCCGCTCCGCCGTCGACAGCCCGGCGATGCAGGCCTTCATGTCGCCCCAGTTCTGGTCGGCGGTCCGGGTGTTGACCAGGAACATCTTCAGGAAGGTTTCGTCGAGCCTGCCCTGGTGGAACAGTTTCTGCGGCGGAACGCGGACGCCTTCCTGGTAGATCTCGTGGCTCGACGGCGCGATGCTGCCCGGCACGCGGCCGCCGACATCCGACATGTGGACGAAGGTCCAGGCGTAGCAGATCAGCCTGCCGCCGTGGAAAATCGGCTTCCACAGGAAGATATCGTTGAGATGGGTGCACATCCCCCCGGTCGCCTCCGGGTCGTTGGTCATGAAGATGTCGCCCTCGCGCACGTCGTCGCCCATCGCCTTGACGGCGTCGTCCATCGGCATGCCGACCATCATCAGCACGCCGTAGCGGCGCGACGCGGCGAACACCTCGCCGCCGGGGCTCACCAGCACCGCGCCATAGTCCTGCGTTTCCTTGATGAAGACGGTGTGCGCGGTGCGGAACAGCGCCTGCGCCATCTCGTCGACGATCGCCTGGAAGCGGTTGCTCAGGATCTCCAGACCGATCTTGTCCTCGATCATTTCAGCCGCTCCCCGACGAGATTGAACCAGTCGTCCACCGTCACCTCGAAACCTTCGGGCACGTAGACCGTCGTGTCGTACTGCTCGACCACGGCAGGCCCGCGGAAGCGGTCGCCCGGGCGAAGCGCCGAGCGCTGCAGGACGGCGCCGGTGACGGCCCTGCCCTGCTCGTAGATCGGGCGCGACGAGGCCGGCTTGTCGCCGGCCGTCGCAAAGGGGCGCAGGTCGTCGAAACCGGGCTTTCGGGTGACGCCGACGATCTGCACCCGCGCCTCGAGGATACGGATCGGGTTGCTGCGGTCGGCGAAGCCGTAGACCAGCTCGTAGCGGTCGTGGAACCAGCGCTGCAGCGCTTCCACCGACAACGGCTCGTCCGGGAAGACGACGTTCAGCTCGAAGGACTGGCCGACATAGCAGATGTCGGCCGAGCGGATCAGGTAGGTCTCGGTGACATCGACCTGCTGCTTGTCCAGCCAGTCGCGGGCCTCGCCCTCCAGCGTCGCGTAGCAGCCGGCCAGCGTCTCGTCGGAGAGTTCCCGCGCCTCCTGCCACAGGCTGCGCACGAAGTCGGCGCGCAGATCGGCGACCAGGCAGCCTAGCGCGCAGAGCAGGCCCGGCGTCGGCGGCACCAGCACACGCCGCATGTTGAGCTCGCGGGCGAGCATGAAGACATGCGTCGGCCCGGCTGCGCCGTAGGCGAGCAGCGAGAAGTCGCCGGCGTCGACGCCGCGCCGGGCGAGCTGCGGCACCAGCTCGGCATAGATGTTGGCGGTCGCCACCTGCAGGATGGCGTCGGCGGTCTCCTCCGGAGTCTTGCCGAGACGCTCGCCCAGCGTCGCCAGCGCGGCGCGCGCCTTGTCGATGTCGAGCTTCATCTCGCCGCCGAGCAGGCCGCCCGGCGCCATGATGCCGAGCACCGCATAGGCATCGGTGACGGTCGGCTCGGTGCCGCCGCGCCCGTAGCAGGCAGGCCCCGGCCGCGCGCCGGCGCTGCGCGGCCCGACCTTCAGCACGCCCTCCGCGTCGAGCCAGGCGACGGAGCCGCCGCCGGCGCCGATCGCCGACACGTCGACCGCCGGCAGCAGCACCGGGAAGTCGCCGATGGTGTTCTCGGTGGAATAGGGTATCTCGCCGTCGACGACGGCAATGTCGACGCTGGTGCCGCCCATGTCCAGCGTGATCAGGCGCTCGTCGCCGATCATCCTGCCGATGAAGGCGGCGCCGATGACGCCCGAGGCCGGACCGGACAGCAGCGTCTCGACCGGCCGCTCGCCGGCGGCCTCGACGCTCATCACCCCGCCGTTCGACTTGGTCGAGAAGATGCGGGTCGCCAGGCCGGCGCGCTTGGTCTTGTCCTCCAGCGTGTCGAAATAGGTGCGCATGCGGGCGCCGATATACCCGTTGATGACGCTGACCAGGCAGCGCTCGTATTCGCGCTGCTGCGGCCAGAGGTCGGACGACGCGATGACGTAGAGGTCGGGGAACTCCTCCAGGATCCAGGTTTTCGCCTGCTGCTCGTGTGCCGGAAAGCGGTAGGAATGCAGGAAGCAGATGGCGATGTTCGAGGCGCCCTGCGCGACGAGGTGACGAGCGGCGGCGAGCACGTCGTCGCGCCGGATCGGCACGACCACCTCGCCGTCCTGCGCGAGACGTTCGTCCACTTCGGCGACGCGGCGGCGCGGCGCCAGCGCGCGCGGACGCGGAAAGAACAGGTCGTTGGCCTTGGGAAGCCGCAGCCGCCGCAGCTCGAGGATGTCGCGAAAGCCTCTGGTGGTCAGCAGCCCGACCTCGGCGCCGTCGCGCTCCAGGAGCGTGTTCACGCCGAGCGTCGTGCCGTGCGAGAAGTAGGCGATCTCGGACGCAGCAATGCCGTGGCGGGCATCAAGCTGGTCGAGACCGGCGATGATCGCGTCTTCCGGGTTCTGGCGGTTCGACGGCACCTTCAGGGCAACGAGCCTGCCGCTATCCTCCTCCATCAGCAGCACATCGGTGAACGTGCCGCCGATGTCTACGCCGAGGCGGTAACGCATGGACTTCTGGCTCATGGCCGGAAACGCTCCTTCAAACTGCAATGCGCGGCCGGCGGAAGGGTCGCGGCCGCCGCGGGGCCCGGCCCACAGGGCAGCCGGTATCCAGCTCGGGCACGCCTCGTTGCAGCAGACTTTACCCGCGCGAGCGCAGAATGAAAGGCAAATTGTATCGTATTTCGGATCATTGTTGTGATATTTGGAACTTCGACGCATCGACGACGCCGGCTATGACGGGATCCGGGAGCTAGGCCATGAAAGACAGCTATACCCATGTGGTCCTCGGGCTTGGCGGGCTTGGCAGCGCCGCCTGCTACTGGCTGTCGCGCCGCGCCGGCACCGACGTGCTGGGCATCGAGCAGTTCGAACTCGGCCATGGGCGCGGCGAGTCGCAGGACCATTCGCGCATCATCCGCAAGACCTACCATACCGTCCCCTATGTGCGGTTCGCCGAGCACGCCTACGAGGCGTGGGGAACCGTCGAGGAGGACAGCGGCGAGCAGCTCGTGCTGAAGACCGGGGAGCTGAATTTCTGGCCGCCGAAGACGACGCTCGACGAAGCCGCCTACAACGAGAGCATGGCGGCATGCGGCGTGCCCTATGACATCCTCGACGCGGCGGAGCTGCGGCGACGCTTTCCGCAATTCCGCTTCGACGGGGACATACATGCCGTCTACCAGCCCGACGGCGGGCTCGTCGGCGCCATCAAGGCGAACGAGGCGCATCGCCGCCTTGCGCTGCGCAACGGCGCCACCCTTCTGGACAACATGCCGGTGAAGCATATCCGCCCGGTCAACGGCGGCTACGAGATATCGGCGGGCGGACGAACCTTTTCGGCGGAGAAGATCGTCGTCGCCGGCGGCCCGTGGACGAACCGGCTGCTCGCCCATTTCGGCCTGGAACTGCCGCTGAAGGTCACGCACGAGCAGGTGACCTATGTCGACAGCCCGCATCTGGAGGAATTTTCGCCCGACCGTTTCCCGGTATGGATATGGATGATCCACGACAATTATTACGGTTTTCCGGTCTATGGCGCCGCGGGGGTCAAGATCGCGAAGGACCGCTTTTCCCCTACCGATCCGGACAGCCGCGGCTTCGATCCGGACGCCGGCAACGAGCGGGACGTGCTGCGCTTCCTCGAAGACCACATACCGACGGCGGCCGGCCCGGTGCTCTACACCAAGACCTGCCTGCTCACCCACACGCCGGACGCTGACTTCGTGCTCGACCGCATCCCCGGCCATCCGAACTGCGTCTGCGTCGTCGGCGCCACGCACGCCTTCAAGTTCGCGTCCGTCATCGGCCGCACCCTGTCGGAGCTTTTGATCGACGGGCAAACCCCCGCCGACATCTCCGCCTTCCGCTTCGACCGGGCGGCGCTATCGCTGCCGGGTGTGTGGAACCTGCCGGAAAGCTAGCTCGAAAGCCCTGAACTCCGACCTTTGAAGTTTCTCGCGAGCCCCCTCTCCGTCTCGCCCTTCGGGCTCGACACCTCTCCCCACATTCGTGGGGCGAGGAACCCAGGCTGGAGAGGCGCCGGCATCGCGGTAGCGGTTCCTCGCCCCCACGAATGTGGGGGAGAGGTGTCGAGCCCGAAGGGCGAGACGGAGAGGGGGGCGCTTCACTCGTCAGAGCTTGAGTTGAAAGGCTCCCCTCGTCTGCCGAACCGAAGCCAAACCAGCGCGGCGCTTCGCCACCATCAGGCAGCGTTCGCCTTGGCTCCGGCAATATCGGCCGCCGGCAGCAGGTCGTCGTCGATCGGAATGCCGAGCGTGGTGTTCAGCCGGTTGGTCGCAAGCATCGCCGAGCCGTAGGCGACGACCTCCACGACGGTTTCCGCACCGTATCTGGCTTCCAGCAACTTCAGCGCGGCCGGCGGCGTGGCCTTGTGCGCGACCGGCTCGCCTGCGATGCGATGGGCGATCTCGATCAGCGCCGCCTCGTCGTCGGTCGGCACGTAGCCGTCGGGATCTACGCCGTGCGCCTTGAGCGCGCGGCGGAAATAGAGCGAGCACAGCAGGCAGTGCGAATCCTCCGAGATCGCCAGCGAGAACACGTCGACGGCGCGCGCGCCGAGGCGCGAGCGCAGGCTCTCCTTGAGCGGCAGCACCGCGCCGAACAGGCGGAACGCCGGCGCCGAATGCAGCAGCACACCCTTCATGTTGGTGACCCGCCCTGCCCGCTCCTGCTCGGTCCTTGCCAGTCCGGCAAGCTCCGCCGGAGCGTCGGGTGAATGCCAATCGAAGGAGGAAACGGACATGGGGAGCTACTCTTGGGTTGTATTCCGGACGGCCGCGGAGAGCCGTCCGAACGCCTGACATCGCCCGAAATAAGACAAGCGCTTGCGAATGTGAAGGTTTCGGCCTTGGATTATCCATGGCCCAGAAGTGACCCGCGCTTGCTTCCCCTTGGCCGCCGGAACGGCTCCGGACGCGCGTCACATGTTGCGGCGCCTGCCCTCCAGAAGGTCGAGCACGCCGCGCGCCGCGTCGAGCACATTGGTGCCCGGTCCGAACACCGCGGCAACGCCGTGATCGAGCAGATAATGGTAGTCCTGGCGCGGGACAACGCCGCCGACCACCACGACGACGTCCTTCGCGCCGCGCGCCTTCAGCGCCTCGACAAGCTGCGGCGCCAGCGTCTTGTGGCCAGCCGCCAGCGACGACATGCCGACCACATGCACCTTCGCGCCGATCGCCAGGTCGGCCGCCTCCTGCGGCGTCTGGAAAAGCGGGCCGGCGATCACCTCGAAGCCGATGTCGCCGAAGGCAGACGCGATGACCTTGGCGCCACGGTCGTGGCCGTCCTGGCCGAGCTTGGCGACGAGCAGCCGCGGCGTCTCGCCGAGCACGGACGCGACATGCCGCAGCCGCGACACCAGCGTCTCGTATTCCGGCTCGCCTGCATAGGACTGGCCGTAAACGTTGCGCACCACCTTCGGCACGGCCGAATGATCGCCGAAGACTGTTCGCATGGCATCCGATATCTCGCCGAGCGTGGCGCGCGCCCGGGCGGCCTCGACCGCGGCCTCCAGCAGGTTGCCCGCGCCGCCGGCCGCTACATCGCCGAGCACGGCAAGTGCGGCGTCGACCCGCGCGGAGTCGCGCCGGCGCTTCGTCTGCTCGATGCGGGCTACCTGCGCCTCGCGCACCGCCCTGTTGTCGATGTCGAGGATGTCGATGTGGTCTTCCTGCTCCAGCCGGTACCTGTTGACGCCGACGATCACCTCGTCGCCGCGGTCGACGGCCGCCTGGCGGCGGGTCGCCGCCTCCTCGATCAGGCGCTTCGGCAGGCCGTCGTTGACGGCCTTGGTCATGCCGCCCATCGCCTCGATCTCCTCGATCAGCGCCCACGCCTTTTCGGCGAGCTCGCCGGTCAGGCTCTCGACGTAGTAGGAACCCGCCAGCGGGTCGACCACCCGGGTCACCCCGGTCTCGTGCTGCAGGATGAGCTGCGTGTTGCGGGCGATGCGCGCCGAAAATTCCGTCGGCAGCGCGATCGCCTCGTCGAAGGAATTGGTGTGCAGGCTCTGCGTGCCGCCGAGTGCGGCGCTCATCGCCTCGAAGGCGGTGCGCACGATGTTGTTGTAAGGATCCTGCTCCTGCAAGGACACGCCAGAAGTCTGGCAGTGCGTGCGCAGCATCAGCGACGACGCCTTCTTCGGCGAAAACTCCTCCATGATGCGCGTCCACAACAGCCGCGCCGCGCGCAGTTTCGCCGCCTCCATGAAGAAGTTCATGCCGATGGCGAAGAAAAACGACAGCCGCCCGGCGAAATCGTCGACATCGAGGCCCTTTTTCAGCGCCGCCCGCACATATTCGCGCCCGTCGGCCAGCGTGAAGGCCAGCTCCTGCACCAGCGTCGCCCCGGCCTCCTGCATGTGATAGCCGGAGATCGAGATGGAGTTGAACTTCGGCATCTCCTTCGCCGTATAGGCGATGATGTCGGCGACGATGCGCATCGACGGTTCCGGCGGGTAGATGTAGGTGTTGCGGACCATGAACTCCTTGAGCACGTCGTTCTGGATGGTCCCGGAAAGCTTTTCGCGCGAGACGCCCTGCTCCTCGCCGGCGACGATGAAATTCGCCAGGATCGGGATCACCGCGCCATTCATGGTCATCGACACCGACACCTGGTCGAGCGGGATGCCGTCGAACAGGATCTTCATGTCCTCGACCGAATCGATCGCCACGCCGGCCTTGCCGACGTCGCCCTCGACGCGCGGATGATCGCTGTCGTAGCCGCGGTGGGTGGCGAGGTCGAAGGCGACCGACACGCCCTGCTGGCCGGCGGCAAGCGCCTTGCGGTAGAAGGCGTTGGAGGCCTCCGCCGTCGAGAACCCCGCATATTGCCGGATCGTCCACGGCCGGCCGGCATACATGGTGGCACGCGGCCCGCGCACGAAGGGTTTTTCGCCCGGCATGCTGCCGAGATGGTCGATGCCGGCAAGATCCTCGGCGGTGTAGAGCGGCTTGACGGCGATGCCCTCCGGCGTCTGCCAGACGAGCTTTTGCGGGTCTGCCCTGATCTCCTTCTCGGCGAGGGCGCGCCACTTTTCGAGATCGGTCATGCGGAGCGCCTCCGGCCGGGCGCCGATCCCTCCCCCTTGAGGGGAGGGTGGCTCGCGCAGCGAGCCGGGTGGGGTCGCTTCGGCAGTGCTCGACCCAATTCGTTCAGTGACGCCGAGCGGGAGGAGAGGACCCCACCCGGCCGGACTTCGTCCGGCCACCCTCCCCTCAAGGGGGAGGGAACGCCAATCGCTGCGGCCATCACGCGAACTCCATGATCAGCTCGTCGACGGCGAGGCTCGTGCCGGCCGCGGCGGCGATGCGCTTGACCGTGCCGCGGCGCTCGGCGCGCAGCACGTTCTCCATCTTCATGGCCTCGACCGTGGCGAGCGCCTGGCCGGCCTCCACCGCGTCGCCTTCGGCGACCATGATCGAGGTGACGACGCCCGGCATCGGGCAGAGCAGCATTTTGGACGTGTCCGGCGGCGCCTTTTCGGGCATCAGCACGGCGAGTGCTGCCACGCGCGGCGAGCGCACGCGGGCGACCGCGTCGATGCCGCGCCAGCGCAGCCGCCAGCCGCTGCCGGCGGCTGCGACCTTGACGCCCATCGGCTCGCCGCCGACGACGAAGCGGGCGTGGCTGCGGCCGGGCAGCCAGTCGCTCGCCACCGCAAGCGGGGCGCCGTCGCCGACCGGCACAAGCATGCCTGCATCGTCGTCATGCACGGCGACATCGAAGGCGCGGCCGGCAATCGTCACAGACCAGTCCCCGGCCACGGCGCGGCGGTGGTTGGCCAGCGCGCCGGATATCTGCACGGCGCGCCGCTCGGCGCGCACGTGGACGAACGCCGCCACCGCCGCCAGCTTGCGCGCCTCCTCGTCCTCCGGCGTCACGCCGCCGAACCCGTCGGGAAACTCCTCGGCGATGTAGGCGGTGGTGAGCCGCCCCTCACGGAAACGCTCCTGCTGCATCACCGCCGACAGGAAAGGAAGATTGTGGCCGATGCCCTCCACCTCGAAGTCGTCGAGCGCGGCGCCCATCGCCTCGATCGCCGCCGGCCGGTCGGGGGCCCAGGTGCACAGCTTTGCGATCATCGGGTCGTAATACATCGAGATCTCGCCGCCCTCGAACACGCCGGTGTCGTTGCGCACGACCGTGCCGTCGTCGCGCCGTCCTTCGGCAGGCGGGCGATAGCGCGTCAGCCGGCCGATCGAGGGCAGGAAGCTGCGGTAAGGGTCTTCGGCATAAAGGCGGCTCTCGATCGCCCAGCCCGACAGCGCCACGTCCTCCTGGCGGATGGCCAGCCTTTCGCCGGCCGCAACCCGGATCATCTGCTCGACCAGGTCGAGGCCGGTGACCAGCTCCGTCACCGGATGCTCGACCTGCAGGCGGGTGTTCATCTCGAGGAAATAGAAGTTGCGGGCGCCGTCGACGATGAACTCGACCGTGCCGGCCGAAAAATAGCCGACGGCCCTGGCGAGCGCCACCGCCTGCTCGCCCATCGCTCTGCGGGTCGCCGCATCCAGGAAGGGCGACGGCGCCTCCTCGATGACCTTCTGGTTGCGACGCTGGATCGAGCATTCGCGCTCGCCGAGATAGATCAGGTTGCCGTGCCGGTCGCCGAGCACCTGGATCTCGATGTGGCGCGGATCGGTGACGAATTTTTCGATGAAGATGCGGTCGTCGCCGAAGGAAGACTTCGCCTCGTTGCGCGACGACTGAAAGCCCTCGCGCGCTTCGGCGTCGTTCCAGGCGATGCGCATGCCCTTGCCGCCGCCGCCGGCCGACGCCTTGATCATAACGGGATAGCCGATGTCGCGCGCGATGCGCACCGCCGCCTCCGCGTCGTCGATCAGCCCCATATGGCCGGGCACCGTGCTGACGCCGGCGCCGGCGGCTATCCGCTTGGAGGTGATCTTGTCGCCCATCGCCTCGATGGCGCCGACCGGCGGACCGATGAAGGTCACCCCAGCCTCCTTCAGCGCGTCGGCGAAATGCGGATTCTCCGACAGGAAGCCGTAGCCCGGATGCACCGCATCGGCGCCGCTCTTGCGGACGGCGTCCAGAATCCTGTCGATGACGATGTAGGATTTTGAGGACGGGGACGGGCCGATATGCACGGCTTCATCAGCCATCTTCACGTGCAGCGCCTCGCGGTCGGCGTCGGAATAGACGGCGACGGTGGCGATGCCGAGCTTTCGTGCCGTCCTGATGACCCGGCAGGCGATCTCGCCGCGATTGGCGATGAGGATCTTCTTGAACATGTCAGGCCCTCACAGCGGCATGGTGTCGTGCTTCTTCCAGCGCTGCTCGGCCGTCTTGCCGCGCAGCGCTGCGAAGGCCCGGGCGATGCGCCGGCGCGAGGAATGCGGCATGATCACCTCGTCGATGAAGCCGCGCTCGGCCGCCACGAACGGATTGGCGAAACGCTCCTCGTAGTCCTGCGTGCGCCGCGCGATCTTCTCCGCATCGCCGAGTTCCGAGCGGTAGAGGATCTCGGTCGCGCCCTTGGCGCCCATCACCGCGATCTCGGCGCTGGGCCAGGCATAGTTGACGTCGGCGCCGATGTGTTTCGACGCCATCACGTCATAGGCGCCGCCATAGGCCTTTCGGGTAATCAGCGTCACCATCGGCACGGTCGCCTGGCTGTAGGCGAACAGCAGTTTTGCGCCGTGCCTGATGACGCCGCCATATTCCTGGGCGGTGCCGGGCAGGAAGCCGGGCACGTCGACCAGCGTCAGGATCGGGATCGAGAAGGCGTCGCAGAAGCGCACGAAGCGCGCCGCCTTGCGCGAGGAATCGATGTCGAGGCAGCCGGCCAGCACCATCGGCTGGTTGGCGACGACGCCGACGGTCTGGCCCTCGATGCGCAGGAAGCCGGTGACGATGTTTTTGGCATAGGCTTCCTGGATCTCGAAGAAGTCGCCCTCGTCGGCGATCGCCAGGATCAGCTCCTTCATGTCGTAGGGCTTGTTGGCGCTGTCGGGGACCAGCGTGTCCAGCCGCATCTCCAGCCGCGACGGATCGTCGAAGAACGGCCGCACCGGCGGCTTCTCGCGGTTGTTGAGCGGCAGGAAGTCGAACAGCTTGCGGATCGCCTCCAGTGCCTCGACGTCGTTTTCGAAGGCGCCGTCGGCGACGGAGGATTTCTGCGTGTGCGTGCGCGCGCCGCCGAGTTCCTCCGCCGTCACGATCTCGTTGGTGACGGTCTTCACCACGTCGGGACCGGTGACGAACATGTAGGAGGTGCCGCGCACCATGAAGATGAAGTCGGTCATGGCGGGCGAATAGACGGCGCCGCCGGCGCAGGGCCCCATGATCACCGAGATCTGCGGGACGACGCCAGAGGCGTCGACGTTGCGCCTGAACACCTCGGCGTAGCCGGCCAGCGAATCCACGCCCTCCTGGATGCGCGCTCCGCCGGAATCGTTGAGGCCGATCACCGGCGCGCCGTTGCGCACGGCCATGTCCATGATCTTGCAGATCTTCTTCGCGTGCGTCTCCGACAGCGAGCCGCCGAGCACGGTGAAATCCTGCGAGAACACGTAGACGAGGCGGCCGTTGATGGTGCCCCAGCCGGTCACCACGCCGTCGCCGGCGATCTTCTGCCCGGCCATGCCGAACTCGGTCGCCCGGTGCGTGACGTACATGTCGTATTCCTCGAACGAGTCCTCGTCGAGCAGCACGTCGATACGTTCGCGGGCGGTGAGCTTGCCCTTGGCATGCTGGGCGTCGATGCGCTTCTGCCCGCCGCCGAGGCGGGCCTCGGCCCGCCGCTGATCGAGCTGCTCGATGACGGCGCGCATCAGCGGCCGGCCCTCGGCCCGGGCGCCTGCCCGGCCGGAACGACCACTGCGAGCGGCACCACCGCACCCCCGATGGCGAATGCGTCATACAAGCTCACTGGCGGCCCTCCGTAACTCCCGGTTACGGTTGCCCCTATCGCCAAATCGCTCGCGTCAGAACGCTTGAACAGGTGCAAAAGTGTGCTGTATAAAGTTGCAAACTCCACTTTGCGAATTTGCGACATGGCGCCTCCGAAACTCTATATCGGCCGCAAGATCCGCGAGCTGCGCCAGGCCGCCGGCCTCACCCAGGTGCAGTTCGCCGAGCGTCTCGGCATTTCGACGAGCTATCTCAATCAGATCGAGAACAATCAGCGGCCAGTCTCGGCCGCGGTGCTGCTGGAGCTTGCGGAAAAGTTCCAGATCGACCTGTCCGACATTGCGCAGACCGACAGCGACCGCATGCTGTCGGCCTTGTCGGAGGCGCTCACCGACCCGCTGTTCGACAGCCACAGGCCGACCTTGCAGGAGCTGAAGCTGATCACGCAGAACGCGCCGTCCCTGGCGCGCGCGCTGATCTCAAGCCACCAGGCCTATCGCCGCGCCAGCGAGCAGCTGGTCAGCCTCGACGACACGCTCGGCCGCGGCGTTTCGGCGGCCGAGCCGACGCCGTATGAGGAGGTGCGCGACTTCTTCCACTTCGTCGACAACTATGTGCACGACCTCGACGTTGCCGCCGAAAAGCTCGCTATGGACCTCGGCCTGCCCGATCGCGAGGCCGGCGCCGCGCTTGCCGACCATCTGGAGACGCGGCATGGCGTGCGCGTTGTCCGCTCCGGTCCGGGCGAGGATTTTTTGCGCCGCTACGACCCGGCGTCGCGGACCCTGTTCCTGAACCCCTATTCGCCTGCAGCGACGCGCACCTTCCAGACGGCGTTCCAGATCGCGGCGCTGGAGATGGAGCCGCCGATCGCCGGGATCGTGGGAAAGGCCGGCTTCCGCTCGGCCGAGGCGGCGGAGGTCTGCAAGATCGGCCTCAAGAACTATTTCGCCGGCGCGCTGGTGCTGCCCTACCAGTCCTTCATGAGCGCGGCCAGGGAGCTGCGTCACGATCTCGAACTGCTCGCCGCCCGCTTCGGCGCCAGCCTCGAGCAGATCGCGCACCGTCTGTCGACCTTGCAGCGCCCGGGCCTGAAGGGCGTGCCGGTCTTCTTCGCCACCATCGACCGCGCCGGCAACATCACCAAGCGGCATAGCGCGGCGAAGCTGCAGTTCGCCCGCTTCGGCGCCGCCTGCCCGCTGTGGAACGCCCATCAGGCCTTCGAGGCGCCCGGCCGCATCGTGCGGCAGCTCGCCGAGACGCCGGACGGCGTGCGCTATCTCAGCGTCGCCACCGAAATAACCAAGAGCGGCGGCGGCTACCGCGCGCTCCACCGGTCCTATGTGATCGCGCTGGGCTGCGAGATCTCCTATGCCGGCGATTTCGTCTATGCGGACGGACTGGACAGGGACAGCCGCGCCGCCTTCGACCCGATCGGCATCTCCTGCCGCATCTGCGAGCGCCAGAACTGCCCGCAGCGCGCCGTCCCGCCGCTCAAGCGGCGGCTGAGCATCGACCACAATGTGCGGACGTCGCTGCCCTATTCGATGGTTTAGGGTCTCGACAGCGCGTTGCGTTTTCGATGCCGCCGCTATACGCTCGCCTCAGGAAACAGTGCCGTTTCCCTTTCTCCCCGCCCGCTCAGATTCTTCCGGCAACGCTGCTGACGGGCGCCTATCGTTGACTCGCGTTTTGGGCAGGTGAGCAGACCGTGACGAATGGTGACTGGCGAATTGGCGTTCTGTTCTCGCGCAGCGGCGTGACCGCCGCCGCTGAGATCGCCGAGGCGAACGCGACGCTGCTGGCGACCGAGGAGATCAACGCCGCCGGCGGCGTGCTCGGCCGGGCCATCCAGCCGGTCTTCTACGATCCGCAATGCTCGCCGAAGAAATATCGCGAGCTGGCGGTGCGCCTGCTCACCGAGGACGGCATAAAATTCATCTTCGGCTGCTACATGTCGACGGCGCGCAAGGCCGTGCTGCCGGAAATCGAGGCCTATCGCGGGCTGCTGTTCTACCCGACCTTCTACGAAGGTTTCGAATACTCGACCCGCTGCTTCTACACCGGCTCGTCCTCCAACCAGAACGCCGTGCAGCTGGCGCGCTATCTGATCGAGACCTTCGGCAAACGCTTCCTGCTGGTCGGGTCGAACTACGTATTCCCCTACGAATACAACCGGGTGGTCACCGACCTGGTGACGCGGGCGCGCGGCAGCGTGGCCGACGAGATCTACGTTCCGGTCGAAGCCACCCGCAGGGATTTCGAGAAGGTCGTCCGGCAGATCCGCAAGCTGAAGCCGGACGTCGTCGTCTCCAACGTCGTCGGCACCGGGGCGGCGCTGCTCTACGAGGCCTACCGGGAAGCCGGCTTCGATCCCCTGACGATGCCGATCGCCAGCCTGTCCACCACCGAGGCCGAGGTGGCGGAGATGCATCCGGAGATCGCCGCCGGGCACCTCACCGCCGCCTCGTTCTTCGAGACGCTCGACACGCCGGAGGCGCGGCGCTTCGTTTCCGCCTTCAAGCGCCGCTTCGGCGAGGCCGCGCCGGTCACGGCGAGCGCCGAGGCCGCCTATTTCCAGGTGCATCTCTATGCGAAGGCGCTGGAGATGGCCGGCGGCAACGAGCCAGAGGCCGTCGCGCGCCACCTTGCCGGGCTGGAATTCGACGCGCCGCAGGGACGGGTCCGCATCGACCCGGACAACCACCATACCGAGCTTTGGTCGCGCATCGGCCGCATCAACGCGGAAGGCAAGTTCGACATACTCTGGCAGTCCGAGGCCAGGGTGAAGCCGGACCCGTATTTCGTCACGGCGTCCTACGACGACTGGATGGGCGCCGTGCAATCCAGAAGCATGGCGTGACGGATTGCTCCGGTGGCGGTGAACATTCTTCGCGATCTGAAGGGGCTGCGGGTCCAGGTCATCCACCCGCCGGACCCGGAAGGCGTGGCGCTGGTCGAACATCTCCGGCGCATCGGCTGCACTTGCGAGACCACCTGGCCGCTGCCGGACGCCATCAGCCCGGCCGCCGCCGTGGTGCTCGTCGCCATCGAGCAGGAGAACCGCGAAAAAATCCTCAAGCTGTTCCGCCCGATCGAGCCGTCGGACCCGGCGCTGCTGGCGGTCGTGTCGTTCGAGGATCCCGGCACGCTGCAGGTCGTGCTGGAATGCGGCGCGCTGGCGGTGATCGAGCGGCCGATCCGCCCGTTCGGGCTGCTGACCAATTTGACGATCGCCCGCGCGCTGTGGCTGGAACGGCAGGGCGCGGCCAAGCGCATCCGCAAGCTCGAGCGCAAGCTCGCCGGCAACAACCGCATCCTCAAGGCGAAGAGCATCCTGATGGAGACGCAGGGGCTGAGCGAGCAGGCCGCCTATGAGAGCATCCGCCGGCAGGCGATGGCCAAGCGTGTCCCGATGGACGATCTGGCGAGCGCCATCATAAATGCACATGAACTCTTGACGTTCAGGGACACCGTGCCTACAGTGAAAAATAATTGACGTTCAGTGAAGTTTGAACGTCGATTGTGGTGCCCGACAGCGTCGTCGGCACCGTGAGGCTGGGTAGCCCGCAAGCTCCGGACAGGAGTTGGCGGGCTTTTTGTTTTTCGGCCTGTCCGACAGTGTCGTTGGCGGCCGTCATGCTGAACCGATCTGCCGAACCGCGTCCGCTGGCCGGTCGCGCATGACCTTGTGCTTGCCTGCGCAGGTGCTGCGCAAATGCGCCTTCGGACGAGTGTGCGGATGGCCGAACGCCGAAATATCCGGGGTTTTTGGGAGAATTCCGGGGCGTTTTGGAAAAATTCCAGGAGGTTTTTCGGAGAAAAAGCAGGCGATTTTCGCGGGAAAGCAGCCGAATTCGGCGGTTTTTTTAGGAGCACGGACGCGCGAAGAGCCGGAAGGTTTCCTGAGCCGGTCGCCTCGCCAGCAAACCGCGACCGGACAATCCACAAGAACGAAGCGTCAAAGACGGCGCAAAACGAGGGGTACTACGATGCAGAACAGACGGACATTCATCAAGGCGAGCGGACTGGCGGCAATGGGCCTGGCTGCGCCGGCGATCCTGCGCCTCGACGGCAGGGCCTGGGCGGCGGACGAGATACCGGTGGGAATCATGTATTCCCTGACGGGGACCACCGCCATCGTCGAGAAGTCGATGAACCAGTGCGCGCAGATGGCGATCGCCGAGATCAACGCGAAAGGCGGCGTGCTGGGCAAGCAGTTGAAGCCCATCATCGAGGACCCGGCGTCGGAGCCGCGCATCTACAGCGAGAAGGCCCGCAAGCTCGCCATCGAGGACCAGGTGCCGGTGATCTTCGGCTGCTACACCACGGCCAGCCGCAAGGCGGTGCTGCCGGTGGTCGAGCGGCGCAAGGGCCTGCTGGTTTGGCCGACCTGGTACGAGGGCGAGGAGTGCTCGAAGAACGTGCTCTACGCCGGCTCGGCGGTGCCCAACCAGCAGCTCGAGAACTCGCTGCCCTGGCTGAAGAACCTTGGCAAGAGCAAGCTGTTCATCGTCGGCTCCGACTACGCCTTCCCGCGCGGCATGGCCAAGACCTCGAAGACGATCTGCCAGGGCATCGGCATGGAGGTGGTCGGCGACGAATACCTGCCGCTCGGCCATACCGAATGGGCCTCGATGGTGTCGAAGATCGGCTCCAGCGGCGCCGACGTGATCTTCTCCAACGTCGTCGGGGATTCGATCGTGGCCTTCTATCGCGAGCTGCGCAACCAGGGCTACGACTTCGAGAAGCTGCCGCTCTGCTCCTCGACCACCACCGAGGTCGAGATCAAGGCGATGGGTCCTGAATACGCCCAGGGCAGCTACGTCTCGCTGCCCTATTTCCAGACCGTCGACACGCCGCAGAACAAGGTGTTCGTCGAGGCGTTCAAGGCCTATGCCGGCGCCGATGCCGTCACCCACGCCGCCATGGAAGCCGTCTATATCGGCGTCAACATGTGGGCGATGGCCGCCGAAAAGGCCGGCGACGTGTCGCCCGAGGCGGTGGTGGCGAATGCCGGCGGCCTGTCGTTCGACGCGCCGCAGGGCAAGGTGACGATCGACCCCGAGAACCTGCACAGCTACCTGACCCCGCGCATCGGCAAGACCCGTGCCGACGGCCTGCTCGACATCGTCGACCAGTATCCGGAGCCGCTGCTGCCGCTGCCCTATTCGAGCGTCGGCGAGACCGCTGAAAAGCGCATCTGCACCGCCGGCGGCGCCGTGCTGTAACGCCTTTCGGCAGGACACCGGGCCGGCGCGGTCGACCGCGCCGGCCCGAATTTCGGGTCAGGTGGAAGCGGCATGGAAACATTCGTCATCGGACTGAGCATCGCCTCGATCCTGTTCATGGTCGCGCTGGGCCTGGCGATCATCTACGGGACGATGAAGGTCATCAATCTCGCCCATGGCGAGATGGTGATGATCGGCGCCTACGTCACCGTGCTGGCGACCAAGCATCTCGGCTTCAACCTTTATCTCTGCCTGCCGCTGGCGTTCCTGGTCACTGCCGGCTTCGGCCTGGTGATCGAGCGCACCGTGGTGCGCCGGCTCTACGGGCGGCTGCTCGACACGCTGCTGGCCACCTGGGGCATCGCGCTGATCCTGCAGCAGCTCATCCGCATCCATTTCGGGCTCGGGCTGTTCGGCATCCATATCGACGGCCTCGGCTCCGACCTGCAGAACGTGCCGGTGCCGGGGGAACTCCAGCAGACCCTGCATTTCCTCGGCGCCAACATCCCCGTCTACCGGGCGTTCATCTTCGTCGTCGCCCTGCTGCTCGGCGCCGTCACCTGGTGGCTGATCTATAGGACGCGCTTCGGCAGCCAGCTTCGCGCCGTCTCGGTGGCGCGCAACACGGCGGCGGCCTGCGGCGTCAACGACAAGCGCGTCAACATGCTCGCCTTCGCCTACGGCTCGGGCCTCGCCGGCATCGCCGGCGTGCTCGTCTCCGGCTTCAAGACCGTCTCGCCGGACATGGGCACGCCCTATGTCGTCGACGCCTTCCTGGTGGTGGTGGCCGGCGGCGTCGGCCATCTCGCCGGCACCTTCCTCTCCGCCGGCATCCTCGGCGAGGTGCAGAGCTTCGTCGCCATGTGGCTGAACGACGTCTACGGCCGCACCGTGCTGTTCGCCGTGGTCATCCTCATCCTCCTCTTCAAGCCGCAGGGCCTGTTCGTGAGCAGGAGCCGCTGACCATGGACGAGCGCATGAAACACCGCACCGCCACGATCGCCGCCTACCTGCTGTTCTTCGCCGTGATCTTCGCCCTTCCCTTCTTTCTCAACAGCTTCTGGACCAACCGCGTCGCCACCTACCTCGTCTATTCGATCTGCGCAGTCGGCATCAGCCTGTCGTGGGGCTATGCCGGCATCCTCAGCCTCGGCCAGGGTCTCTTCTTCGGCATCGGCGCCTACATGCTGGCGATGTCGCTGACGCTCGCCGTGCCGGAGAACAACCCGGTGCCGGAGCTGATGCTGCTCAACATGCAGCCGGACGCGGTGCGCGACCTGTGCTGCGTGACGCCGGGCTCGTTCCTGTGGATTCCGTTTCGCTCGGTAGCGTTCGGCATGATCGCGGCCATCGTGGTGCCGTGCGTACTTGCCGCCGGCCTCGGCTACGTCATGTTCAAGCGGCGCACCACCGGCGTCTACGTCAGCATCATCACGCTCGCCTTCGCGCTGATCGGCCAGCTGCTGATCATCAACAACCAGCCGCTCACCGGCGGCTTCAACGGGCTGGCCAACCTCGCCTGGCTCGAGATCGGCGGCTTCGAGTTCGACCCCTACGGGCCGAGCATCTACTACCTCGTCGCCGGCACGCTGCTGGCGGTGGTGCTGGTGTCTCGCGCCATGCTGTCGGCGCGCATCGGCCAGGTGCTGAAGGCCGTCCGCGAGGACGAGGCACGGGCGCGTTACCTCGGCTACGACGTCGAGAACTACAAGCTCTTCATCTTCTGCTTCTCGGCCGGCGTCGCCGGGCTGGCCGGCATGCTGTTCACGCTCACCGCCGAGTTCGCCTCGCCATCGCTGATGGCGACGTCGTTCAGCATCTCGATGGTGATCTGGGCCGCGACCGGCGGGCGGGCGTCGCTGCTGGGTGCCTGCATAGGCGCGCTGCTCGTCAATTTCGTCGGCTCGGTCGCCAGCGAGAGCCCCGCCTTCCAGCCGGTCTGGCCGATCGTTCTCGGCGGTCTGTTCGTGTTCGTCGTGCTGGTCATGCCGAACGGCATCGCCGGCATCGTCAAGGACCTGATCGGGCGCTCCGGCAAGGCCCGCGCCGTCGGACGGGAGGTATACCCTTGAACGCCGTCGCGAACGTCAGCCGCCCGGCAGCCGTGCCGATGGCGGCGATGCCCATCCTGCAGGCGAAGAACCTGACCGTACGCTTCGACGGCTTCCCGGCGGTTCGCGACGTCGATCTCGCCATCGCCGACGGCGAGCTGCGCGTCATCATCGGGGCGAACGGCGCCGGCAAGTCGACGCTGCTCGACCTGTTGTGCGGCAAGATCCTGCCGTCGGAAGGCGAAATCTGGCTGCGCGAACGCAACATCACCGGCATCGGCGAGGCGGCGATCGCACGCAGCGGCCTCGGCCGGAAATTCCAGACGCCGACCGTGTTCAAGGAGATGACGGTGCTGGAGAACCTGCAGGTCGCCAGCAACCGGCGCGTGCGCGTGTTCGAAAACCTGTTCGACTGGCTGCCGTCGCGCCCCAGCGACAAGGAAGCGGCGGTGGCGGAGCGCACCGGCCTGCTCGGTGCCATCAACCGCAGGGCCTCCGAGCTGTCGCATGGGCAGTTGCAGTGGCTGGAACTCGCCATGGTGCTCAGCCAGGATCCGAAGATCGTCCTGCTCGACGAGCCGGCCGCCGGCATGACGGCCGCCGAGACCGACAAGACGGCCGAACTGCTGCTCGACCTCGCCGGCAGCCATACGGTGCTGGTCATCGAGCACGACATGGCCTTCGTGCGCCGCATCTGCCGCACCATCACCGTCATGCACCAGGGCGCGGTGTTGGCCGAGGGCACTGCCGCCGAGATCGAGTACAATCCGGCGGTGATCGAGGCCTACCTCGGATCGGCGGGTCTCAGCCATGCTTAAATTCAGGAAGCTCAACGCGTTCTACGGAACCAGCCACATCATCCACGATCTCGATCTCGACATCCGCAAGGGCGAGACCTTCTGCCTGCTCGGCCGCAACGGCGTCGGCAAGACGACGCTGCTGCGCAGCCTGCTCGGCATCGACGTGCGCACCACCGGCACCATCGAGTTCGACGGCGCCGACATCAGCGCGACGCCGACGCACGAGCGGGCGCGACGCGGCGTCGGCTATGTGCCGCAGGGACGCGAGATCGTTCCCGGCCTCAGCGTGCTCGACAACATCCTGCTCGGCTGCAACGCGCGCACCGACGGGCAGATGACGGTGCCGCAGCTCGTCTGGTCGCTGTTCCCGTTCCTGAAGGACCATCTCGGGCGGCGCGGCACCAATCTGTCGGGCGGCCAGCAGCAGCAACTCGCCATCGCCCGCGCGCTGGCGACCGATCCGTCCGTCCTCGTGCTCGACGAGCCGACGGAAGGCATCCAGCCCAATATCGTCGAGGACATCGAGAAGGCGATCGTCTCGCTCAACCGCGACCACGGCCTGACCATCATCCTGGTCGAGCAGAAAATCCGCTTCGCGCGCACCGCCGCCCACCGCTTCGCCATCCTGGAGAAGGGTCGGGTCGCCGCGGCCGGCACCGCGGCCGATCTCAGCAACGACCTCATCCACAGGCACATGGGCCTGTAGCGCCGCAACGATCGGCGTCGAAGCAACGGCGCCGCAGACCGCAGAAAGGGTGGAGAAAATGCTTCGCGTCGACAGCCTCCTCGGAGCCAGCACCGATCACAGCCTGCACGACCGGCTGCACCATATGGAACATCGCGGCGCAGTCGAGGTGGTCAAGATCGCCGTGGCCGATCTCGACCGGCGCCGCCTGCTGGCGCGCACCGAGAGGGGCGAGGAGGTGGCGATCACGCTGCCGCGCGACCAGAAGCTGTTCGACGGCGCGGTGCTGCTGCTCGACGAATCCCGCGCCATCGTCGTGCGCGCCGGCGAGCAGCGCTGGCTCAGGCTGTCGCCTCATTCGGCGAGCGACGCGCTGGAGCTCGGCTACCATGCCGGCAATCTGCACTGGCGGGTGCGCTTCGACGGCGACGACCTGCTGGTGTCGCTCGACGGGCCTGCCGCGATCTATGCGGCGCGCATCGAGCCGATGATCGAAGGCGGGCGGGTCACCGTCTCCGAGGAGAGCGAATGAGCGCGGCCGGCGACCTCGGCCTGCTGGTGGCGCTGCAACACGGCGACAGCCAGTTTCCGTCCGGCGGCTTCGCCTTCTCGCAGGGACTGGAGGCGTCGTCGCAACTGGCGGAGCGGCTCGGCGCCTTCGACTTCGCCGGCTTCGTGCAGGCGCAGATCAGGCATCGCTGGGCGGAGGCCGACCGCGTCGCCATGGTGCGCGCGCACCGGCTGCGCGGAGACCTCGCCAGGCTGGCGGCGCTCGACCACGAGGTCGAGGCCTCCACCCTCATCGAAGGTCTGCGCGCCGGCTCGCGGCGCAACGGCGCTGCGCTGCTGACCACCCACGCCCGCATCGGCACGCCGGGGGCCGCCGCCTACCGCGCCATGCTGCGCGACGGCGCCGCCCCCGGCCATCTCGCGGTGGTGCAGGGGCTGCTGTGGCAGGCGCTCGGCCTCGACGAGGCGACCGCGGTGGCGATCTCCGGCTACCAGGCGGCCGCCTCGCTCGCCACCGCGGCGGTGCGGCTCGGCCTGGTCGGCGCCATCGAGGCGCAGGCCGAACTCGCCCGTATGCTGCCGCTGATCGAGACCGGCAGCGCAGCACCCGTCGCCGACGACGAGCCGATCCGTTCCTTCATTCCGCTGGCCGAGATCGCGGTTGCCCTGCACGGCGCCGCCGGCCAACGGCTGTTTTCCAACTGAGGAGGCCCCGATGCTTCTGACGCCGACCGAGCTCGAACGCCTCACCATCTACACGGCGGCGGAACTTGCCCGCAAACGCCGCGCCAAGGGGCTGCTGCTCAACTATCCCGAGGCGGTCGCCATCATCTCCGACGAGATTCTGGAGGGCGCGCGCGAGGGCCGCTCGGTCGCCGAGATGATGTCGGCGGGCTCGCGGATCCTGACGCAGGCCGAGGTGATGCCCGGCGTTGCGGCGATGCTGCCGATGCTGCAGGTAGAGGCGACGTTTCGCGACGGCACCAAGCTGGTGACCGTGCACGAGCCGCTGCGCCCGGTGGCGGGTGCCGAGGTGGACACGGTCGAACCGGGCGGGCTGGTCACCGGCGACGGCGACATCGAGCTCAATGCCGGCCGCCGCAAGCTGACGCTGCGTGTCGTCAACGGCGGCGACCGGCCGGTGCAGATCGGCTCGCACTACCATTTCTTCGAGGTCAACCGGGCGCTCGATTTCGACCGCGCCGCCGCCTACGGCATGCGTCTCGACATCGCCGCCGGTACGGCCGTGCGCTTCGAGCCGGGACAGGAGAAGGAGGTGACGCTCACCACCTTCGGCGGCGAGCAGCGGCTTTCCGGCCTGAACGGCCTGTCCGACGGCAACGCCGACGACCCCGCGGCCAAGGCGGCGGCGCTGGAACGCGCCCGCGCCGGCGGCTTCCGCGGCGCCTGAGAGGAGAAGTTTCCATGGCAACCCTGTCCCGCCGCGACTATGCCGCCATGTACGGCCCGACCACCGGCGACGGCTTTCGCCTCGGCGACACCGAACTCGTCGCCATCGTCGAGAAGGATTTCGGCGTCTACGGCGACGAGTGCCTGCATGGCGGCGGCAAGACCCTGCGCGACGGCGCCGGGCTGGCCGCCGGCGTCACCAGCGCCGAGGGCGCGCTCGACTTCCTGCTCTGCAACGTAACGGTGATCGACGCGGTCGTCGGCATCGTCAAGGGTGATCTCGGCATCAGGGACGGCAGGATCGTAGGCATCGGCAAGGCCGGCAACCCGGCGGTCATGGACGGCGTCGACCCGCGCCTGATCGTCTCGGCCGCCACCACGGTGCGCGACTGCGAGGGCCTGATCGCCACCGCCGGAGCCATCGACGTGCATGTGCATTTCGACAGCGCCCAGCTCTGCGAGCACGCCATTGCCTCCGGCATCACCACCATGCTCGGCGGCTCGCTCGGGCCGATCACCGTCGGCATCGACTGCGGCGGGCCGTTCAACGTCGGCAAGATGCTGCAGGCGGCCGAGCACTGGCCGATCAATTTCGGCTTCCTCGGCCGCGGCAATTCGCACCGGCCGGCCTCGCTGGTCGAGCAGATCGAGACGGGCTGCCTCGGCCTCAAGCTGCACGAGGACTGGGGCACCATGCCGGCCTCGATCGACACCTGCCTGACGGTGGCCGACCAGCTCGATTTCCCGGTCCAGATCCACACCGACACGCTGAACGAGTCGGGTTTCCTTGAGGACACGCTGGCCGCCATCAAGGGCCGCACCATCCACATGTACCACACCGAGGGCGCCGGCGGCGGCCACGCGCCGGACATTATCCGCGTCGCCGGCGTGCCGTGGTGCCTGCCCTCGTCGACCAATCCGACCAACCCCTACACGGTCAACACCTTCGACGAGCACCTCGACATGACGATGGTGTGCCACCACCTCAACCCGGCGATTCCCGAGGACGTGGCCTTCGCCGAAAGCCGCATCCGCGCCCAGACGATCGCCGCCGAGGACATTTTGCACGACATCGGCGCCATCTCGATGCTCGGCTCCGACAGCCAGGGCATGGGCCGCATCAACGAGGTGATCTGCCGCACCTGGCAGCTCGCCGACAAAATGAAGAAGCAGCGCGGCCGCCTGCCCGAGGAGAGGACCGGCTTCGGCGACAACGAGCGCATCAAGCGCTACGTCGCCAAATACACCATCAACGCCGCCCGCACCTTCGGCATCGCCGAGCACATCGGCTCGCTGGAGGACGGCAAGCTGGCCGACATCGTGGTGTGGCGGCCGGCCTTCTTCGGCATCAAACCGGAGCTGATCATCAAGGGCGGCTTCATCGCCTGGGGCGCGATGGGCGACAGCGCCGCCTCGCTGATGACCTGCGAGCCGCTGCTGCTGCGGCCGCAATGGGGCGCGTTCGGCCGCGCCAAGCAGGCGCTGTCGGCCTGCTTCGTCAACCCACTGGCGATCGAGCGCGGGCTGGCGGACACGCTCGACCTGAAGAAGGCGCTGCTGCCGTCGCGCGGCAGCCGGGCGCTGTCGAAGAAGGACATGCTGCGCAACGACGCCTGCCCGAACATCCGCGTCGACCCGCAGACCTTCGACGTGTTCGTCGACGGCGAGCTGGCGACCTGCGAGCCGGCGCACGAACTGCCGCTGGCGCAGCGCTACATGCTGAGGTGAGACGATGGACGCACGGCTTTCCCCCCACGGCAAAACGGCCTCGCGCGTCGGCGCGGCGCGCGTCGGCATCGGCGGCCCGGTCGGCTCCGGCAAGACGGCGCTGATAGAGCGGCTGATCCCGGCGTTTGCGGCGCGCGGCGTGTCGCTGGCGATCGTCACCAACGACCTGGTGACGGCGGAGGACGCCGAGCGCATCCGCCGCTCCGGGCTGATCGACCCGGCGCGCGTCGCCGCGGTCGAGGCCGGCGCGTGCCCACACACGGTGATCCGCGAGGACCCGACCCTCAACATCGCCGCCGCCGACGAGCTTGAGGCGCGCTTTCCCGACGCGGAACTGATCCTAATCGAGAGCGGCGGCGACAATCTCGCCTCGACCTTCTCGCTCGACCTCGTCGACTGGTGGATGTTCGTCATCGACGTCGCCGGCGGCGACGACATCCCGCGCAAGAACGGGCCGGGGGTGCTGAAATGCGACCTGCTGGTCGTCAACAAGACCGATCTGGCGCCTTATGTCGGCGTCGATCTGCCCCGCATGGAAGCGGAGGCGACGGCGGCCCGCGGCGGGCGGCCGATCGTGCTGACCAACTGCCGCAAGGCGGAGGGGATCGAGGCGATCGCCGACAAGATCCTGTCCGCCGTGCTGTTCCGATGACCAGCCACTGGCAGCCGCCGCCGCCGGGCGAAGCGAGCGTGCCGGCGGCCACTACGGGCGTGCCCGCCGGCCGCTTCGAGCTCGCCTTCCTGCGCCACGGCGGCCGCACCGCGATCGGCCGCCAGTTCGTATCCTACCCGTTTCACCTGACCCGGCCGTTCGCGCTGGATTCCGCCATCCCGTCGCTGCTCACCGTCTACCACCAATCCTCTTCGGGCGGGCTGTATCGCGCCGAGCGCCTCGCCTGCCGCTACGATATCGGAGCGCGGGCGGCCGCGCACGTCACTACCCAGGCGGCGACCGTCGTGCACGACTGCCACGGCCAGCCGGCCCGCCAGACGGTCGAGATCGCGCTGGAGGAGGACGCGTTCCTGGCGCTGACGCCCGACCCGCTCGTGCTGTTTCCCGGCGCCTCCTGCGTCAACCGGCTGGAGGCGAAAATGGCGCCGGGGGCGGTGCTGCTGCTCGCCGATGCCTTCGCCCTGCACGATCCGCTGGGCGCGGCGCGGCCGTTCGACCGGCTCGCGTCGGAGGTCGTCGTTCGCGACGCCGCCGGCCGCCTGCTGCTGCGCGACTGTTTTCGCGTCACCGGCGAGGCCCTGGTCGGGCCCTCCTCGCCGGTCGGCGGCTGGCGCGTCGTCTCCAGTTTCCTGCTGCTCGGCGACCCGGCGCGTCTGCCGGTCAGGGAAGACCTGGCCGCCCCGGCGCCGGACGGCCGCGCGGTCGTGGGCGTCAGCGCGCTGCCCAACGGCGCCGGCTGGGGCGTGCGCTGCCTCGCCGCCGATGCGGTTGCCGCCCGTCGCGTCGCCGAACTGCTGTTCTCCATCAGCGTGCGCGCGGCCTTCGGCAGCGCGCCGGCGCCTCGGCGCAAGTGAGGCTTCCATGTCCGCCGCGCGGAGCCCGTTCCATCGATGAAAGGAAAGACCATGACCACCAGACCGTTGGCCGCGCTGCTTGCGGCACCGCTTCTCACGCTCACCGCGGGCGTGGCCCAGGCGCATACCGGCGTTGGCGATACCAGCGGCTTCGCCCACGGCTTCATGCATCCGATCGGCGGGCTCGACCACATCCTCGCCATGGTGATGGTCGGCGTGTTCGCTGCCCAGCTCGGCGCGCGCGCCGTATGGCTGGTGCCAGCCAGCTTCGTCGCCGTGATGGCGCTCGGCGGCGCGCTCGGCCTTGCCGGCGTTGCCGTGCCCTTCGTCGAACTCGGCATCGGTCTGTCGGTGGTCGTGCTCGGCGCCGCGGTGGCCTTCCGCCTGCGGGCGGCGGTGCCGATCGCAATGGCACTGGTCGGCTTCTTCGCTGTATTCCACGGCTACGCGCACGGCGCCGAGATGCCGGAAGACGCGGGCGGCCTCGCCTATGGAGCCGGCTTCGTGGCGGCCACGGCGCTGCTGCACGCGGCGGGCATCGGCCTCGGCGTGGCGATCGGCAGCGAGTCCGGCAAGATCGGGCAGACGCTGGTGCGCGTGGCCGGCGCGGTCGTGGCGGTCGTCGGGCTCGGCCTCGTGACCGGCGTGGTCTGACAATCCGCTACCGACGCCTCGGTCGAAGGCCGGGGCGGTGGATCGCGCGGTGGTCGTCGAGCGCGGCCGGGTCAAGCTCGGCTGCCCCGCGGTCGAGCTCAAGCAGCGCCTGGAGAACGGCTGAGAGCCCATGGCCGTTTGCCCGAATTTCAACGTGGCGCGCCATGGGCGGGCGCGCTAAACAGCAGCATGAAAAAAATCGGCTTCCTGTCGTTCGGCCATTGGTCGCCCTCGCCGCAATCGCAGACGCGGACGGCGGCCGACGCGCTGCTGCAATCCATCGACCTCGCCGTCGCAGCCGAGGAACTGGGAGCGGACGGGGCGTATTTCCGCGTCCATCACTTCGCCCGCCAACTGGCATCGCCGTTCCCGCTGCTGGCGGCGGTCGGCGCCAGGACGAAGCGCATCGAGATCGGCACGGCGGTGATCGACATGCGCTACGAGAACCCGCTCTACATGGCCGAGGACGCGGGCGCCGCCGACCTGATCGCCGGCGGGCGGCTGCAACTCGGCATCAGCCGCGGCTCGCCGGAGCAGGTGATCGACGGTTGGCGCTACTTCGGCCACGTCCCCCAAGACGGACAGACCGATGCCGACATGGCACGGCGGCATACGGAAGTGCTGCTCGAAGTGCTGCGCGGCAAGGGGTTCGCCCAGCCCAACCCTCGACCGATGTTCCCCAATCCGCCCGGTCTTCTGCGCGTCGAGCCGCATTCGGAAGGCCTGCGCGAGCGCATCTGGTGGGGCGCGGCCACCAACGCGACCGCCGAATGGGCGGCGAAACTGGGCATGAACCTGCAGAGCTCGACGCTCAAGTTCGACGAGGGCGGAAAACCCTTTCACATCCAGCAGGCCGAGCAGATCCGGGTGTTTCGCGCGGCCTGGAAAGCGGCCGGCCACGAACGCGAGGCACGGGTGTCGGTCAGCCGCAGCATCTTCGCGCTGGTGGACGACCGCGACCGCGCCTATTTCGGCGGAAGCGACAGCAAGGATCAGTTCGGCTACATCGAGGCGGATACGCGCGCGGTGTTCGGCCGTAGCTATGCCGCCGAGCCGGACGCCCTCATCGAGCAGCTGAAGGGCGACGAGGCCATCGCCGAAGCCGACACGCTGCTGCTCACCGTGCCCAACCAGCTCGGCGTCGACTACAACGCGCATGTGATCGAGGCGATCCTGACCCACGTCCCACCGGGTCTGGGCTGGCGCTGACGCCCGCGCGGCAGACGCGCGCAAGCGGCAGAACAGCGCTACAGGGCTGCGACGCGCACGCACATCGGCGTGCCGATCTCCAGCCGGCGGCCGGTGTCGGTAAGATCGCCTGTCTCGGCATCGCGCGCCAGAAGCACGATTACGTCGCTGTCCTGATTGGCCACCAGCAGATGGCGGCCGGAAGGCGTCGGGGTGAAGTTGCGCGGGGTCCTGCCGCCGCTTGAGACATGGCCGCGCGGCGTGAGCTTGCCGCTGCCCTGCTCGACCCCGAAGACGGCGATGGAATCGTGACCGCGATTGGAGCCGTAGAGGAAGCGCCCGTCCGGCGAGATGTGGATGTCGGCGGCGTGCGAATGCGAGACCCCGGCCGGCAGCGCCGCGACCACGTCGAGGACAGCAAACGAGCCGTCCGCCTGCAGGCGCATGGAGGCGACCGTCGAATCCAGCTCGTTGAAGACGAAGACGGTGCGCCCGTCGGGATGGAGCGCGATGTGGCGCGGCCCGGCGCCGGGCGCAGCCGCGACTTCCGTCTGCCGCGCCAGCGTCCCGTCCGAGCCGAGGCGGTAGCCGAACACGCGGTCGAGGCCGAGGTCGGCCACCAGCACCAGCCCGTCATCGGCAAGCTGCAGCACGCAATGCGCATGGCTGCGCTCCTGGCGCTCCCGGTTCGGCCCGGACCCGCTATGGACCACGCCGGACACCGCCGGCGTCAGGCTTCCGTCCGGATTGCGGCCGAACACCGAAACCGAGCGGTCGGGTCCGCCCTCGCCCATGGCGTAGTTCGCGACCATCAGGAAGCGGCCGTCGCGGGAGAGGCTGCTGTGCGCGGCGATGCTGCCGAGCGTGACCTGCTTGTTCAGGTAGGTGAGGACGCCGCCGTCGGGATCGAAGCGGTAGGCGCTGACCGTCCCCTCCTTCCACTCGTACACTTCGGACGTGGCATAGACGCAGCGCTTCTCAGGATCGACCGAGAGGAAGGTCGGATTATCGACATCGCCCGTTTCCGCCCGCTTCTCGAAAGCCAGGCTGTCTTCGTCGAAGGCGTAGACGGCGAGCCCCACGCCGTGCGCCCGCGAGAAATAGGGTGCGGTCCGATTGAGGCAACCGACGAACACATGCAGCATACGAAATCCCACGAAACGTTCCCGGAACGGCCAGAACCGTTCCAATATTCCAGTTGACAGTCCCGCAGGCAATCTATCTCATATGAACAGGATTTCTCAAATACGAAAAAGAAGCGAGATGTCCGGTATGAGCGGCCCGCAGCGGGCACATATTCTTTCCCGGGAAGAGGAGGCAAAGGGAATGAAGAGGCAGGCAAGGTCGGCCGCAGGCGTGGTCGCGATGGCATTGGCCGGCGGAATGCTGGCAGCGGCGAGCAGCGCCGGGGCGGCCGAACTGCCGCCTTCCTTCGCCACGCTGCCCGACGACATCAAGGCGCTCTATACCGGCGTCGAGGACACCGTGCAGCCCGCCGCCTTCGACGACTTCAAGGCACCGCCGAAACCGTGGAAATGGTGCCATTCGGAATCGTACCAGGGCAATCCCTGGCGCGTTTCGGTCACCAACGAGCTGAAGCGCCTGGTCGGCCTCTACCAGAAGGAAGGCTGGGTGTCCGATTTCGAGATGTCGGATTCCAACGGCGACACCAGCCAGCAGATCGCGCAGGTCCGGGCCTTCATCGACAAGAAGTGCAGCATCATCACCTCCTTCGCCGGTTCTTCGACGGCGCTGAACGAGGCGATCGAGGCCGCCCACAAGGCGGGAATACCGTTCGTCACCGGTGCCGGCGCGGTCACCAGCCCCTATGCGGTCAATGTCGATTCCAACTACGTGAAGTTCGGCTACGACCTTGCCAAGGGCATCGTCGACGGGCTCGGCGGCAAGGGCAACGTGCTGCGTGTCGAGGGCATCGCCGGCAGCCCGCTGGTGGCGCAGCAGCGCGTCGGCGCCGACAAGGCCTTCGCCGAGGCCCCGGATGTCAAGGTGGTGCGCGACGTCAACGGCAACTGGTCGCCCAACGTCACAAAAACGGTGGTGCTGCAGGTGCTCGCCACCAATCCGCAGCCGATCGACGCGGTCTGGACCTCGGGCAGCGAGGCACGCATCGTCGACGAAGCATTTGAGCAGGCCGGGAGGCCTGTTCCGCTGGTCTCGGGCAGCATTTCCGGCGACGCGCTCGGCTACTGGAAGGACAACCCGGACAAGTTCAAGTTCACCGGCGGCGCGCTGATGCCGTCCTGGACCGCGCAGACGCTGTTCCGCGTCGGGGTGCGGGTACTGGAGGGCCAGCAGCCGAAGCTCAACATCATCATGGTGCCGGTGCCGGAAGTGAAGCAGGCCGAACTCGACAAATGGTACGCCTCCTGCATGACAAAGGACGCGGTTTCGGTGTTCCCGGTCGCGCCGCAGGATCCGTTGCCCGACCCGATGATGGACGCCTATTTCGCCAAGCCGGCCGCCGTTCCCCTCTTCGACTACGGCCAGACGCCGGATCCCTGCGCCGCGAATTAGCGCCAGCCTGGATTGTCGGGGTCGCGGGCCCGACCTCGACATCCCGGCAAATGCCCGCCCTCGATGGGCGGGCATTTGTTCTCTTGTGGGAAACGGCGCGGGGTGGGTGCGGACCGCGAATGGTGCGGTATCGTAGCGTGGTCGTTCCCGCCATGGGGTGTGAATGCTTGACATCGTCGATCTCTCCAAGCGCTACGGCGAGACCGTCGCCCTCGACGGCGCGTCGATCTCGTTCAGGCCGGGCACGATCCATACGATCCTCGGCGAGAACGGCTCCGGCAAGAGCACGCTGGTCAAGCTGCTGAGCGGCATCGTGTCGACGGACCGCGGCGCGGTCCGGCTGGAGGGACGCGACATCGCCGCCCGCGATCCGCGCGGTTTCAGGGCCGCCGGTTTCGCCACGGTGTTCCAGGAGGTGCTGATCGCGCCGGACCGCACCGTCGTCGACAACGTGCTGCTCGGCTATGACGGCCTGTTCAGCCGGCTGATACCGCGGAGCCAGCGGCGCCAGACCGCCTCACGCGTGCTTGGCCGCTTCGCCGTGTCGCCTGTGCCGCTGGATGCGCTCGCCGCCGACCTGCCGCTTGCCGCGCAGCAGCTGGTGGTGCTTGCCCGCGCGCTGCTGCGCGAGCCGCGCGTGCTCATCCTCGACGAGGTGACCGCGGCGCTGGATTTCGCCGACCGCGAGGCGGTCTTCGCGCTTATGCGCGGCCAGGCGGCCGAGGGCCGGCTGGTGATCTTCATCACGCACAGGATGGACGAGGTGATGTCGCTGTCGGACCAGGTCACCGTGCTGCGCAGCGGGCGGGTGGTGCGCACGCTGACGCGCGAGGCTCTGAAGCCGGACGAGCTGCTGGCGCTGATGGCTCCCGAGACAGCCCGGGGGCTGCGGCATGGCTGACGCCGAACCGCGGCTGTCGGCGCGCGGCATCGCCCTGAAGGCCGGCGCCGAGCCCTTCGACCTCGACGTCGGCGCCGGCGAGATCGTCGGCCTGGCCGGGCTGGACGGACACGGGCAGGAGCGGTTCATCGAAGTGCTGGCCGGCCTTCACGCGCCCGCCGCCGGCAGCGTCGTGTCCCGACGCCACGGCGCCGATCATGCCGTAACCAGCCTGCGCAGGGCGATCGCCGGCGGCGTCGCCTACCTGCCGCGCGACCGCCGCGCCACCGGCATCTTTCCGACGATGTCGATCGTGGACAATTTCGCCATTGCGACCCTCGGGCAGGACCGCCGTTTCGGCCTGATCAGCCGGCGCGAGCGGCGCAGGCGCTACGACTACTACCGAGAACGGCTCTCCATCGTGGCGCAACAACCGCGCAACGCCATCACGACGCTGTCGGGCGGCAACCAGCAGAAGGTGCTGCTCGCCCGCGCGCTCGCCCACAAGCCCGATGTGCTGCTGCTCAACGACCCGACGCGCGGCGTCGACATCGCCACCCGCCAGACGCTCTACGCGGTGTTCAGGGAACTGGCAGCGGAAGGGGTCGGGCTCGTCATCCTCTCCACGGAGATCGAGGAAATGCTGCTGCTCTGCCGCCGGATCCTCGTCTTCCGCGAGCAGCAGGTGGCGTCGACAGTGACCGGGGACGACCTCGCGGCCGAGCGCATCATCTCCATCATGTTCGGGCGCGCGCAATGAGCGCGGTTGTGCGATCGGATCGCAAGGGTAGCGGCTTCGGCTGGGCGCGGGCGGCATGGCAGCAGGCCGGCTTCGGCCCGGTGCTGCTGGTGCTGCTGCTCGCCGTCAACATCGCCGTCAACCCGGCCCGCTTTGCGCCCGGCGCCTGGGGAACGCTGATCGGCCTTGCCGCGCCGCTGATCGGCGCGGCGCTCGCCTCGACGCCGGCGATTCTCGGCGGACGCGGCGGCATCGACATCTCGGTCGGGCCGCTGATGGGCTTCATCAATGCGCTGATCGTGCTGGTGCTGGTGCAGCGCCTCGGCATCGAGACGCCGTGGATCATCGTGCCGGCCGCCGTCCTCATCGGGGCGGCGGTGGGCGCGGGCAACGGCGTGCTGGCGACGGTGCTGCGCATCCAGCCGATCGTCGCGACGCTGGGCACCTATCTGATCCTGATCGGCATCACGCTGACCATCCTGCCCGCGCCCACCGGCACGGTGCCTGCCTGGCTGCGAGCGCTCGGCGGGCCGCTGTCGATCCTGCCGCTGACGGCCGTCTTCCTGGCCTGGATCGCCATCCGGCGGCTGCCCTACTACGACCACCTGATGGCCGTCGGCAGCGACGACCGCGCGGCCTATACCGCGGGCATTCCGGTCACCTTGGTCCGTTTCCTGTCCTACGTCATCACCGGCGCCTTCGCCGGCGTCGCGGCGCTGATGATGACGGCGCTGATCGGCTCGGCCGACCCGTCGATCGGGCCGACCTACACCCTCATGGCGATTTCGGCCGTGGCGCTGGGCGGCGTCAGCCTGGCCGGAGGCAGGGGCGGCCTACTCGGCGCGGCGATCGGGGCGATCGACATCTTCCTGCTACAGAGCGCCCTCACCTATTTCAACCTGTCGACCTTCGTGCTGCAGATCGCCTATGGCGTGGTGCTGGTGCTGGCGATCGTGCTCACCGCGCTGCACGAGCGATTGCTCGGCCGGGCGAAGGAGACGGCATGATGTCGCGCTGGACGAGCGACCAGTGGCGGGTCGCGGGGTCGCTGGCGGTGGCGGTCGGCCTGCACGTGCTCGGCACCGTGCTCATCCCCGGCTACAGCTCCGAATTCTCGATCCGGGCGATGCTGGTGCTCGCCTCGCTGCTGGCCATCGCCTCGATCGGGCAGACGCTGGTGGTCATCATCGGCGGCATCGACCTGTCGATCCCGTTCCTGATCGGCTTCGCCAATGTCGTCACCGCGCAGCTCTACGGCCAGGGCATGAACTTCGCGCTGGTCTGCGTCGTGGTCGTCGCACTTGCCTGCCTCGTCGGGGCGGTGAACGGGCTGATCTCATCCTCCCTCAAGCTTCATCCGCTGATCGTCACGCTGGGCATCGGCACGATCGTGCAGGGTACCGTGCTGCTATGGACCGGCGGCTTTCCGTCGGGCTCTGCTCCTCCCGCCCTGTCGGAGTTCGTCTCGATCGGCGGCTCGGCGGGCGTGCTGCCGGTGCCGTGGCTGGTGCCGTGCTTCGTCGTGCTGGCCGCTCTCATCGTCGTCGTTCTGGCGCGCACGCCCTATGGCCGGCGCGTCTTCGCCCTCGGCAGCAATCCGCGCGCGGCGCCGCTGGCGCTGATCAATCCGATCGCCATGTGGACGATCACCTTCGCCGTCAGCGCCGGCTTCGCCGCCGTCACCGGCATCCTGCTGCTCGGCTTCACCGGGTCAGCCTATGGCGAGGTCGGGCAGCCCTACCTCTTCCAGACGATCGCCGCCGTGGTCATCGGCGGCACCGCCCTGGTCGGCGGCCGCGGCTCCTATGTCGGCACTGTCGCCGGCGCGCTGGTATTGACCGAGATCAACACGTTGCTGATCGGGCTGGGGCTGCAGCCTTCGGTCGTGCAGGCCGTTCTCGGCGCAGTCATCGTCCTGCTGGTGTCGTTCTACGGGCGTGACCCGCATGTGCGGACGACGATCTGACGCTGGTGTCGCCCATCGCTCTCGGCGGGTCGTTCAAGGAGAAGGGCCATCGCATCAGTTACCCCCCACCCCTAACCTCTCTCCTCAAGGGAGGAGGGCTTTACCTTGTGCCGAGCCATCAACGATTGGCGTCTTGTAGAGAGACAAGCTCGTTGCCGAACGGCGAAGCGTCACCCCTCGTCCAGCGTGAAGTCGCCGACCGGCAGCCGGCCGCCCATCTGTTCGTTCAGCATGACGGCGGCTTCGTAGAGATGCCGGGAGGCGTCGGCGAGGCGAACCTGGTTGGTCACCCACAGCACGAAGGGCATGGTGAGCGCGGCCTGCGCGCTGCCGCTGCCGTCGAGGATGGGGAAGCTGACGTCGGTGATGCCCTTGAGCGTCTCGTCGGCGACGACCTCGTAGCCGCGCTCGGCGATGCGCTCGATGCGCGCCAGCAGGGGAGCGGGATCGCCGCCGGCGGCGCGATGCTCCTCGACCAGCGCCTCGAGCAGGCCGGCGCGCTGCCTGTCGTTCTGGAAGGCCAGCAGGGTCCGGCCGGAGGCCGTGCCGAGCAACCGGCTCTGCGTGCCTAGGCGCACGCGAAAGCCGATCGGCGCCGGGTTGTCGGCGACGGCGATCACCCGCACCTTGAGCCCGTCGAGCACGGACAGGATGACCGACTCGTTGATGCGGGTGGCGAGCATCTGCAGGATCGGCTGCGCCGCGTCGAGCAGGATGCGTGTCGGCGGGTGGTTGCAGGCGAGGTCGAACAGCTTCATCGACAGGAAGAACGCGTCCGAGGGCGGCCGTCTCGCCACGTAGCCGCGCCGCTCCAGCGAGACAACGACGCGGTAGACCTCCTGCACGGAGCGGTCGAGGCTGTGGGCGATCTGCGACAGGATTAGCCCGCCGGGCTGGCCGGCCAGAAGCTCCAGGATGTCGAGGCCCTTCTCCAGCGCCGGCGCCCGGTAGGTGGCGACCTCCTCGCTGCGCTCCGGCGCCGTCGGCCGCTTCGCCATCTTCAACCCGTCCCGATTCGTCCGCCCATCCATACAGGATGAGGTCATTGACAGCATCGGGGCCGTTGTATCTTATGTCAAATAGCTTTTTCATATTTGGAAAACATGGCCGTTCGGCCTCTCCGCCTCCGACCACGACAGGCCGCCATGACCCAATCCATCGGCTTCACCGACATCGACTTCGAGCGGACGGGAAAGCAGGTCGGCTTCCTGAACCTGCCGTCGTCGGTCCATGACGACGCCTGGGGCGTGGTGCGGGTGCCGCTGGCGGTGATCCGCAACGGCACGGGACCGACCGTGATCCTGCAGGGCGGCAACCACGGCGACGAGTATGAAGGGCCGATCGTGCTCGGCGAACTGATCCGGGATCTGGCGCCCGAACACATCAATGGCCGGCTGATCATCGTGCCCGCCATCAATACGCCGGCGGTCGAGGCGGCGCGCCGGGTCTCACCGCTCGACGGGCTGAACTTCAACCGCACCTTTCCCGGCGACCCGCTGGGCTCGATCACCCAGCAACTCTCCGCCTATGTCAACGACGTGCTGTTTCCGCTGGCCGACGCCTTCGTCGACCTGCATTCGGGCGGCTCGTCGCTGTCGATCATCCCGAGCGCCATCGTCGAGCCGGCCGAGGATGCCGAGCTGGCCGGCAGGATCCGCGCGGCGGTGCGGGCCTTCGGCGCGCCGATGACCGTGGTGATCTCCAATTTCGGCGATCCGCGCACCTCGACCGCGTCGGCCGTCCGGGCAGGGCTGGTGACGGTGGGCACCGAGATGGCCGGCACCGGCACGGTGTCGCCGGAGGCCGTGCGCATCTGCCGCGACGGGGTGCGCAACGTGCTTACCCATCTCGGTGTGCTGGAAGGTGAGGTCGCGCCGGCTTCGAGCGCGGCAGGCGACACGCTCTACGCCATTGCCGGTCCGCGCTCCTATGTCATGGCCACGCAAGCCGGCGTGTTCGAGCCCTATCAAGACCTCGGCGCGGCGGTGAGCGCCGGGCAGCCGGCCGGGCGCATCCACTTCCTCACCGATCCGCAGCGGACGCCGGAGGAACTGGTGCATGGCGCGGACGGCATCGTCTACGGCCGCCGGCACCCGGGCCGGGTCAAGCCCGGCAACTGCTGCATGGTTGTCGCGTCGAAATGCGAGGACCGACCGTGATCACGCTCGACGACATCCATGCCGCAGCCCTGCGCATCGCGCCGTATGTCAGGCGCACGCCGTTGCTGCGTGCGACAGCGCTCGACCGGCCGCCGACCGAGGCCTCGCTGTGGCTCAAGCTGGAATGCCTTCAGGCGACGGGCTCGTTCAAGGCGCGCGGCGCCACGAACCGCCTGCTGGCGACGCCCGCGGCCGAGCTGGCCGGCGGCGTCGTGACGGCTTCCGGCGGCAATCACGGCCTCGCGGTAGCGCGTGCCGCGCGCATCGCCGGCGTGCCCGCCACCATTTTCGTGCCGACGAACGCCTCCCCCGCCAAGATCGACAAGCTGCGGAAACTCGGCGCGACGGTCGAGGTGGTCGGATCGATCTGGAACGAGACCAATATGCATGCGCTGGCGTTCGCCGAGCGTCATGGCGCAGCCTATTTCCACCCGTTCGCCGATCCGCTGGTGCTGGCGGGCCAGGGAACCGTGGCGCTGGAGCTGCTGGAGGACAAGCCGGACCTCGACACCGTCCTCGTGGCGATCGGCGGCGGCGGCCTGATCACCGGCATGGCGGTGGCGCTGAAGGCGCTGAAGCCGTCCATCCGCATCGTCGGCATCGAGCCGACCGGCTCGCCGACCTTCCACGCCTCGCTGGCCGCCGGTGCGGTGGTGGCGCTGGACAAGGTGACGACCCGGGTCGCCACCATGGCCTGCGCGAAGACCGAGCCGGCGGTGTTCGCGCTGTCGAAGGACGCGATCGATGAGGTCGTGCTGGTCGAGGACGAGGAGATGGTGGAGGCGGCGCGCTGGCTTTGGTTCGAGCTCGGCCTCGCGGCCGACCTCAGCGGCGCCGCCGCGGTGGCGGCGCTGCGCACGGGCCGGCTGAGGCTGGAAGCCGGCAGCAACGCCTGCGCGCTGGTGTGCGGCGCCGGCCCCGAAGGCCTCGCCGGCTGAGCCGCCATGTATGACGGCCCGATCGTCGATGCCCACCACCATTTCTGGGATTTCGGTCTCGGCAGGCATCCGTGGCTGATGAGCGGCGAGGCCGGTGACGAAATCGCGCCGCTGCGGCGCGATTTCCTCCCCGACGATTATGCGCGGATGGCGGCTGGCTGCGGCATCGTCGGCAGCGTCCATGTCGAGGGCAACTGGGATCCGGCCGATCCGATGGGCGAGACCGAATGGCTCGACGGGCTCGAGCGGCCGGCGGGCATCGCGGCGCGCTACGTCGCCTACGCCCCGCTGCTCGAACCCCGCGCCGCCGGGATCCTGGAAAGGCACGCCGCGCACGAGCGCGTGGCCGGAATCCGCGAGATCCTGAGCTGGCATCCCGATCCCGCCAAGCGGCGTCTGCCCGACAACGATCGCTTGACCAGCCCGGTCTGGCGGCAGAACCTCGGCTTTCTCAGCCGCTACGGCTTCAGCTTCGACCTGCTCGTCTCGCCCTGGCAGCTCGACGACGTGCGCAGGCTGGCCGAGACCTTTCCGGACATCTCCTTCATCCTCAATCACTGCGGCAGTCCGATGGACCGGGATGCCGGCGGCATGCGACGCTGGCGCGCCGGGTTGGCTTCCGCGGCCAAGGCCGGCAACGTGTCGATCAAGATCTCCGACCCGGTCGCCTATGACCCGCACTGGAGCTTCGACAGCCTTGCCGACGTGATGCTGACGGCGATCGACCTGTTCGGCCCGGCACGCAGCATGTTCGCTAGCGACTACCCCGTCGCCGGCCTGCATATCGGCTTCGCCGAATGGATCGACGTCTTCAGGCGGGTGGCGGCGCGCTTTTCGGCGGCCGAGCAGCGGGCGATCTTTCACGACAACGCCGCCGCGCTCTACCGGATGGCCGACCATCCCCCGCAGCCCTGACCGGCAATACCTGCCGTTTCACGCCGCCACCAGATGGCCGCCGCCGATGTCCTGCAGGCGCAGCTTCGGTGGCGCGTCGCCGACGCGCCTGACGGCGCTCGGGATTTCGCTGTCGAGCCGGGCGAAGCGGACGCGGCGCAGCGCCGGCTCAGGGACCGGCACGGCCTCGATCAGCCGCTTGGTGTAGGGATGGCCCGGACTGGAGAAAACCTGATCGCGCGTGCCCATCTCGACGATCTGGCCGAGATACATCACCGCCACGCGATCCGAGATGTTTTCCACGACCGCCATGTCATGCGAGATGAACAGATAGGCCACGCCGAACTCGCGCTGGAGATCCTTCAGCAGCCGCAGCACACGCGCCTGAACCGATACGTCGAGGGCCGATACGCTTTCGTCGGCGACGATCAGCTTCGGCCGCAGCGCCAGCGCCCGCGCGATGCAGATGCGCTGCCTCTGCCCGCCGGAGAATTCGTGGGGATAGCGGTCCATGTGCTCGGGCGAAAGGCCGACGCGCTCGAACAGGGCGGCAACCCTTGCCTGCCGCTCGTCGCTGTCGCCGATCCTATGGATGACCAGCGGCTCGGCGACGAGGTCGCCCACGCGCATGCGCGGATCGAGGGAGGCGTAGGGATCCTGAAAGATCATCTGGACGTCGCGCCGCGCCGCCTTGCGCCCGGCGGCGCCGAGCGAGGCAAGGTCACGGCCGTTGATCGCGATGCCGCCGGTGTACGGCACGAGCCCGGCTATCGCCTTGGCGGTGGTAGACTTGCCGCAGCCGGATTCGCCCACCAGCGACAGCGTCTCACCCGGAGCGATGGAAAAGCTGACCCCCTCCACCGCATGCACCCGCCGGTCGACGCGGCCGAAAAAGCCGCCATGCAGATCGAAGCGGACATGCAGGTCGCGCACTTCGGCCACGTTGCGGGAGGTTTCGGGTTGGGAGCTGAAGCCTGTCGCGCCGCCCGCCGCACCGCCTTCGCGGCCCTTGCCGATGCGCGGCACCGCCGCCAGCAACTCGCGCGTGTAGTCTGCCCGGGGGCGGGCGAAGATGTCGAGCGCCCTGCCCGTTTCGACCATGCGGCCGTGCCGCATGATGATGACGCGATCCGCCATCTCCGCGACGACGCCCATGTCGTGGGTGATCAGGATGACGCTGGTGCCGTTCTCGCGCTGCAGGTCGCGCAGCAGCTCGAGCACCTCGCCCTGTACGGTGACGTCGAGCGCCGTGGTCGGCTCGTCGGCGATCAGCACGTCCGGCTGCAAGGCGAGCGCCATGGCGATCATGACGCGCTGGCGCATGCCGCCCGAGAGCTCATGCGGATATTGCTTCAGCCGGCTTTCGGCCGCGGGGATGCGCACCGCGTTCAGCGCCTCGATCGCCTTTCGGCGCGCTTCGTTGCGCGGCAGCGCGGTGTGCGCCTCGATCGCCTCCATGAGCTGCCGGCCGATCGTCAGCACCGGGTTCAGCGAGGTCATCGGCTCCTGGAAGATCATGGCGATGCGGTCGCCGCGTATGCGGCGCATGCGGCCTTCGTCAAGCGCGGTCAGCTCGGTGTCGCCGAGCCGGATCGTCCCTGATTTTATCCGGGCCGCCGGCCGCGGCAGCAGCCCCATGATGGCGAGCGAGGTCATCGACTTGCCGGACCCGGATTCGCCGACGATGCAGAGCGTCTCGCCTTTTTGCAAGGCGAAGGAGAGGTCGGACACGACCTCGCGCTCGCCCTCCTCGCCGCGGACGGAGACGGTGAGGTTGGATACGGTGAGGATGGGGGCGGCTGTCATCAGGACGGCCACCCGCCGAAGTCGGTATTCCTTCGCACCCCCCTCTGTCCTGCCGGACATCTCCCCCGCAAGGGGGGAGATTGGCTGTCAACTCCGCTTTCGCCAATCTCCAATCTTGCAGGACGAGCGGCAAAATCGAAGCTGCCAATCTCCCCCCTTGCGGGGAAGATATCCGGCAGGACAGAGGGGGGTGCGAAGGGATGCGGGCGATCAACGATTAACCTGCAATCCCCCAAGGTGTCTGGACACGCAACCGTCATCATTCGAACACGACACGCGGGAAATAGAACGACACCACCCAGTTGGGCATGTCGACGATCTCGCTGATCCTGAGATCGCCGCAGACCGAGCCGAGCATGTAGGCCTCGACCGGGTCGAGGCCGTAGCGGCCGGCGAGCAGATCGACCATCTGCGAAACCGCGGCTTTCGCGCCGCTCATCAGGTCCGGCCCGACGCCTGTCGTCACTTGGTAGCCCTTCGCGTCCAGATGGCGCGTCACCGGACCCGGCGTGGTGAAGCGCGGGAACCGCAGCCGCGCGTCCTTGACCAGGTCGATGGTGAGCACCGCGTTCATCGGGCTTTCGATCGCCGTGCCGCAGACCTCGCCGTCGCCCTGCGCGGCGTGCGTGTCGCCGACCGAGAACAGGGCTCCGGCGACCTCGACCGGCAGGTAGAGCACGGTGCCGGCCGCGAGATCGCGGATATCGAGATTGCCGCCCATGCGGCGCGGCGGCACGACGGAATGGAGGCCCGCCTCCGCCGGCGCGTTGCCGATGGTGCCGGCGAACGGCTTCAGGGGGACCCGCGCGTTTTTGCCGAACAGGGCGGGCTCCAGTGAAGACGCATCGTATTTCCAGATGTTCAGCGCCGGTTCCGTGAAATCGTCGGCAAGCAGGCCGAAGCCCGGAATGTTCGCCGTCCAGCCGAAGCCGGACGGTTTGAACTGCTCGATGGTGATCTTGAGCGCGTCGCCCGGCTCCGCCCCCTCGACGAAGATCGGGCCGGTGACCGGGTTGACCCTGGCGAAGTCGAGCTTCGGCACGTCGACGACGGTGCTGTCGGCATCGAACTGGCCGCCGGACGAGTCCAGGCACTCGAATTCGATGGTCGAGCCCGGTGCCACCCGCTCGGCTGGGACAAACGAGTTGTCCCAGCCGAAATGATGATTGCGCCCGTGGATGGTGTAGTCGCAGTTATTGCACATCGTTCACATACACGTAGTCGTAGTTGATCGGGATGTGGACCGGGTCGACATAGAGGTTGTCGGCACCGCCCATGCGCGGCGACTTCATGGTGAAGCGCTGCTCGTTGAACACCGGCGCCCAGGGCGCGTCCTCCATGACCTTGCCGTAGATCTCGCTCCACAGCTTGTAGCGCTCCTCGGCCTTGGCCGGATCGACGATGGAGTCTGCTTCCGCAGCCTTCTTGTCGAGATCCTCGTTGCAGTACCAGGCCCAGTTCCAGCCGCCCGGCACCGCGCCGCCGCAGCCCAGGATCGGGCCGTAGAAGTTGGACGGATCGGGGAAGTCGGCGATCCAGGCCATGCCGCCGGACCAGATCATCGGGGCGCCGGCTTTGTCGCCGCCGGCGGCGATGACATTGGCCTGCGCCAGCGACTGCAGGCTTGCCTTGATGCCGATGGCCGCGAGATCCTGCTGGATCGCCTGGGCGATGCGCGGGTTGGGATCGGTGTTCATGACGAACAGCTCCGTCTCGAAGCCGTCGGGATGGCCGGCTTCGGCGAGCAGGGCCTTGGCCTTCTCCGGCTCATAGGCATAACCCTTGAAGGCCTTGTCGTAGCCCGGCATGGACGGCGGCAGCGGCTGGTTGGCCGGCACGGCGCGGTTGTTGATAAGCTGGACGATGCGGTCCTTGTTGATCGCCATGTTGACGGCCTGGCGAACCTTGACGTTGTCGAACGGCGCCATGGTGGTGTTCATGGTGACGTAGCCGGTGTGGAGCTGGCCGCCGACCACGACGCGCGCCTTCTGCTCGGGATCGTTCATCACCTCCTGGAATTTCGCCGGCGGGATGCCGTCGCCCGGAATGTCGACCTCGCCCTTCTGCAGGCGCAGCAGCGCGACGATAGGCTCCTGGCCGATCTCGAAGGTGATCTTGTCGAGATAGGGCAGGCCCTTGCGCCAATGATCCGGGTTGCGCTCGAAGACGAGCCGCTGGCCGAGCGTCCACTCCGCCATCCTGTAGGCGCCGGTGCCGACCGGGTTCTTGCCGAAATCGGCGCCGTGCTGCTCGACCGCCTCCTTCGGCACAACGTGTGAAAAATTGATCGCCATGACGTGCAGGAAGGTGGCGTCGGGGCGTGACAGCTCGATCTTCACCGTCGACGGATCGACGACGGTGACGCCGGACAGGCTCTCGGACTTGCCGGCGGCGACGTCCTCGAAGCCTACGATCGAGGCGAAGAAGCCGGCGCCGGGGCTCTGCGTCTTCGGGTTGGTGACGCGGTCGAGCGAGTACTTGACGTCGTCCGCCGTCATCTCGCGGCCGTTGTGGAATTTCACCCCCTTGCGCAGCTTGAAGGTGAAGGTCTTGCCGTCCGGCGAAATCTCGTAGCTCTCCGCCAGGTCGGGCCGCAGGTTGGTGGTTCCGGGTTCGTAGTCCATCAACCCGTCGTAAAGGCTCTTGATCATCGACCAGTTCTGCCAGTCGTAGCCGATGGCCGGGTCGAGGGTTGCCACGTCGTCCTTGTAGGTGATCACGACCTCGCCGCCCGCCTTGGCGCTGGGATCGAGATTTTCCTCCTGCGCCTTGGCCGGAGAGAGCGCGAGCATCAGCGCAAGCGCCGATGCGGCCACGGTGGAAGCCAGATAGGTTTTCATGCCAGTGTTCCCTTCTTCATTGTGGTTCTCTTACTCAACGCAGCTTTATGCGCGGATCGATGAACGGCGCGACGATGTCGGCCAGCAGGTTGCCGAGCACGATGGCGCAGGCCGAAACCAGCGTGACGCCCATGATGATCGGAATGTCGACGCGCTGGATCGCCTGCCAGGCGAGCTGGCCGATGCCCGGCCAGCCGAACACGCTTTCCACCACGACGATGCCGCCCATGAAGATGCCGACGTCGATGCCGATCATGGCGATCACCGGCAGGATGGCGTTGGGCAGGGCATGGCGGAAAAGGATGGTGCCGCGGGCGAGCCCCTTGGCGCGGGCGGTGCGCATGTAGTCCTGGCGCAGCACGTCGATCATCGACGAGCGCATCATGCGCGAATACCAGCCGGCGCCGAGCACGCCCAGCGTCAGCGACGGCAGCACGAGATGGCGCCAGGTCCCGTAACCGCCGATCGGAAACCAGCCGAACCGCACCGCGAAGACGTAGAGCAGCAGCAGCCCGACGACGAATTGCGGCGCCGACACGCCGACGAAGGAGCCTACCATCAGGGCCTGGTCGGTGGCGCTGCCGCGCTTGACCGCCGCGACGATGCCCATCGTCAAGCCGATCGCCAGCTCGCATAGGATGGCGCCGAGCATCAGCAGCAGGCTCGCCGGCAGCCGCGACACGATCAGTTCGCTGACCTGCGAGCGCTGGATATAAGAGCGGCCGAGATCGCCGCTGAGCAGATTCAGCAGATGGCGCCAGTACTGGACGAAGAAGGGCTGGTCGAGGCCGAGCTGGCGGCGGATGTTCTCCACCGTCTCCGGGGTGGCGCTGCGGCCGGCGATCTGGCGCACCGGGTCGGCAGGCAGGAGATAGAGCAGCGCGAAGGTGATGATCGACACGCCGAGCAGAATGAGCGCGGACTGGACGAGACGGCGGCTGAGATAGGCGATCATGCCTGGCCCCGCTGCGTCGGATCGAGCACGTCGCGCAAGGCGTCGCCGACGAGATTGAAGGCGAGCGCCAGCGCCAGGATTGCCGCGCCCGGGAAAAAGACCAACCAGGGTGCCGCCTGGAAATAGGTCTGGTTCTCGAAGATGATGTTGCCCCACGACGCTGTCGGCGGCTGCACCCCGATGCCGAGATAGGAGAGCGTCGCCTCGAGCAGCACCGTGGTCGAGATGCCGAGCGTTCCCCACACGATGATCGTCGGCAGGAGATGCGGCAGAATATGACGGAACAGGATGCGCGGCGTGCCGGCGCCCAGCGTCCGCTCGGCGTCGATGAATTCGCGTTCGGCGAGCGAGCTCGTCTCCGTGTAGAGGACGCGTGCCGTCTGCACCCAGTTCACCAGCGCGATCACCAGCGCCACGATCCACAGGCTGGGCTGCAGGATGGCGGCCAGGCAGATGGCGAGCAGCAAGGCGGGGAACGCCATCATCAGATCGGTGAAGCGCATGAGGACGCCGCCGATCCAGCCGCGAAAGAACCCGGCCGTCACGCCGACCAGCGTGCCGATCAGCAGCGCGGCGCCGTTGGCGACGATGCCGATGATGAGGGAGGTGCGCGCGCCATAAAGGATGCGGGTGGCGAGGTCGCGGCCGAGCAGATCGGTGCCGAGCCAGAATTGCGCGCTCGGCGGCAGCGGCGCGCCTTCCAGCGTCAATCCGTCGAACATCTGCTCATTGGGATCGTAGGGCGTGAGCCAGGGCGCGAGGATAGCCGCGCCGATCGTGGCGACGATGACCAGCAGGCCGAGCAATGCCAGCCTGCGCCGCAGCAGGGCGCGCCAAACGCCGGTCCGGGGCCGGATCGCGGTCGCAGCAGCGCCGACGTCAGGCGAGATGGGAATGGTCATCGCCCTCCCTCTCGTCCGGCCGCGTCATGGCGACGACGCGGCGTGCCGCTTCCTCCATGCTGATCTGCCAGCTCATGGCGAGCGAACGCAGCTGCGCATAGGCCCTGTCGTCGTCCACGCCCTGCGTCGTGAGCGCGGCGACGGCGCGCACGATCGTCTGCCGTTCCGCCACGCGCGCCTGCAGCGCTGCGATCTCGTCGGCCAGCCGCCGGCGCGCGCCGAAGGACTGGCGCGCGATCAGCAGGGCGCTGTAGACACCGGCATTGCCGATCGGCTTCAGCAGTTGCGCGTCGGCCTTGTGCGATAGCGCCCATTCGATACGGCCCGGCGCCTCCGAGCCGATCAGCGCGATCAGCGGCATCGGCGCCTCCCCGGGACGCCAGGGAAACTGCTCGTCGAAGCCGAAATCGACGTCGAAGAACACGAAGTCGGCCGCCAGGGCCTCCGGCGGCAGCTCGGGCCAGCACTCGGTCGCCTCGAGCCCGATCGCCGTCAACTGGCGCATGATCGCCGCCACGGTGGGGTGCGGCCGGTGCAGGACGAATGCCTTGGCGCCGCCCAGGTTGGGGATGCGGGAGACCCGGCTCATCACACCACCTTCAGTCGCGGCCGCCGGAAGGTACCGGTGCGGTCGTAGCGCGAGAGATACGGATCGGGCGCCACGGCATCGATGCGGCTCACCGTCTCGAAGGCCTGACCGGCGATGCGGCCGATCTCGACCGGCAGGGTGGCGTGCTGCGTCTGCGGATCGATGCTTGTCCGGCCGAAAGGAGTCTCGAAGACGCGGCTGCGGAATATCTCCGGCAGATCGGCAAAGCCGGCGTCCGGCTTCGCCGCGAGCACCTGCGCCAGGACCTGCACGGAGGCGTAGACCGCGGCTTCGAAGGAGGAGGCCGGAGCGGGCCGGCCGGAGAACAACGCGCCGTAGACGGAAGGGCCGCCGGCGGGCTTGTGGAAATACGGACCCGCCGACAGATGCCCGCGGCCGGCCTCGCCGATGGCCGGCAGCTCGCATTCGGACAGGTTGCAGGACAGCAGCGGGCACCGCTCCGGTGCGAAATGCGGGTCCTCGAGGGCGAGCCGGGCATAGGCCTCGAAGAAGGCATAGGACGAGGTGCCGATCAGGTTGTTGAGGATGAAGTCCGGCCGCGTCGCCCGGATCTCGTCGACCAGCCGCTGCACGTCGGCCTCGCCGATCGGGAGGTAGCGCTCGCCGAGGACTTTCCCGCCGGCGTCGGCGATCAGGTCGCGGGCAACGCGGTTCGTCTCCCAGCCCCAGATGTAGTTCGAGCCGAGCAGAAATCCGTCGGCGCCGTGCCGGGGAACGACGTGGGCCAGCAGCGGCACGAGATGCTGGTTCGGGCAGGCGTGCATGTAGACGACGTGCTCGTTCGCCTCGAACCCCTCATAGGGGCAGGCGTACCAGAGCGTCGCGCCGGCCTTTTCGAGGACCGGGATCGTCTCCTTGCGGCTCCACGAAGTGACGCAGCCGACGACATGCCGGGCGCCGCTGCTGCGCAGGATGTCGTCGCAGAGCGGCGCGTATTGGTCGATATTGCCTTTCGGGTCGCGCTCGACCGGCACCAGTTCGAAGGCGCCGGCGGGATCGGCGTTCACATCGGCGATGGCGCTCAGGGCGCCCGTCCTGCACGCCTCCGAGATCAGCCGGTAGGTGCCGGAGCGCGCATAAAGGATGCCTATCTCGATTTGCTTCTTCACGGGCCGCCTGAAAACGAAAATGCCCCGCAGCCGTCGCCAGGATGAGGCGGGGCTAGCGAGGCATGTGTGCCGTCCGGCATCCGGGGCCGGTATTTCCCACCTACCCTATTCCTGCCCGGGCGGCAGTCAAGAGCGTTGTTGCTTGCCGGGGGGCCAATCGACGTGCCGGCCGGCCGGGCGACGTCGGCCATCGCGACGCCGCCGCTCGAGAGCCGGCTGGCCTTGGTCTTCTTGCGACTGGACCGAGCGAACCGTCCAGCCGGATCGAAACGGTGCCGCCCGGCCCGGCGCAAGTCGCATTTATCGATCCAGAGGATCAATCGCGTCTTTCAGCGGTCGGGCACGCCGGCAGCCGTGCCCGGGAAGTCCGTTTCGGTCCGAGGCGTCGACGACCGCTCGGAACCACGCCCGAACCCGGCCATTCACCCGACGGCCGGGTTTCAGGACGGCTTCCTAGATAAGGGCTATCGCCCGGGTCGGTCCGCCCGTAGCTCCCTTGACCTTGGGAATTCCCAGGAACAGACGTGCCCCTGTCTCGGGGATGGCGTCCAGATTCGCCAGGCATTCGACGCCCCAACGGCCGCTGCCCAGCCATTCGTAATGGACGGGAAATTGCCCGCCGGAATTCAATCCTGTGTCCAGGGACAGCGTATCGACACCTATGCCCTTGACGTTACGCTCGCTCATCAGGAATTGCGCTGCTTCGATATGGAAGCCAGGTGTGTGGTTCTTTTTTTCGTTGTCGTTCCCGGTGAATTTTGGGTCGCCGACGAGCTTGTGCCAGCCGGAATTCATGACGACGCAACAACCCTCGGGAAGCGGACCGTTTTTCGACTCCCAGCCTTTGATGTCGTCGGGCGTGAGCGCGGTATCCGCGTCCTCGGCCGCGCGCGCCGAGATGTTTATGACCGCGATCGGCACGATGAGATCCCTGATCGGGATCAGATCCGCAGTCATCCCATCCGCCGAGAAGTGTATCGGCGCATCCATGTGCGTTCCACTATGCTCGACGATCGTCCAGCGATTGAGGTTCACCCTGTCCTTGGCGAAAGTGACGAGCTGTTCCACCGTGAACCACTTCTCGCCGCTGAATGTCGGAAATCCCTCGTAGAGCGTGTGCGAGAGATCGACCGTCTCGGTGAAACTCGTCGCAGCCGCCTGCGCCGGGGGCACGGCCGGAAGGGCTGCGGCAGCGGCAGCGCCCAGACCCAGCGTGAAGCCGGTTTTCAGAAGGCCTCTTCGTGTAGCTTGTTCACAGATCGAATGTAGACATCCCGGAGGACACATTGGTTTCTCCACCCCATTGTCGATTCTATACTAACTATTTAGTTTATCCATGCGTGCTAACGCCCCTTTGCGAGGAGCATTCACCCTTCCATGAGCTGTTTGAGAGATCTCACCGCCACGGCGTAACCGCGCGGGCCGAGGCCCGCGATCACCGCGGTGGCGACCTTCGACACGAGGGATCTGTGGTAGATTTCCTCGCGACGGTGGATGTTCGAGATGTGCAGCTCGACGATGGGATGGGCGGACATCTTCAGCGCGTCGAGTATCGGGATCGAGGTAAAGCTCAGGCCCGCGGGATTGATCACGATGCCTGAGCCGGCATCGACTGCCTCATGGATCCAGTTCACGATTTCACCCTCGAAATTCGACTGGTGGAAGCGAACCGTCCAACCATCCGCAGCCTCCCGGCACATCTGCTCGATCTCGGCCAGCGTCGTCGTTCCGTAGATCTCCGGCTCGCGCATGCCGAGGCGATTGAGGTTGGGTCCATTGAGGACGAAGATCGGCGTCTTGCTCATGACTTACCCCTGATAGCCGAGCAGTCGCGGCAGCCACAGCACCAGCGACGGAAAGAAGGTGATGAGAACGAGCGCGCCGATCATGGCATAGAGGAACGGCAGCACGTCGCGTACGATATCCCGGAGCGGCACCTTGGCGATGCGGGTCATGATGAACAGCAGCAGGCCGTAAGGTGGCGTCACCAGGCCGAGCATGATGTTGACCACGCACATGACGCCGAAATGGACGAGGTCGATACCCAGTGCATTCGCCGTCGGTATGAACACCGGCAGGATAACGAGGATGATCGTCGTTCCCTCGAGGACGCAGCCCAGCAGCAGCAGGACGACGTTGACGAGGATGAGGAATCCGGTCGGCGACAGGTCCCAGTTGGTAAGGACGGCGCTCAACGCATGCGGGATGTTCTCGACGGTCACCACATAGTTGAACACCAGCGCCCCCGCGATCAGCATGCCGATCGAGGCGGTGGTGCGGGCGCTGGCGAGGATCGAACGGTAGAACTCGGCGAAGCTGACGCTCCGGTAGAGCACCACCGAGATCAGCAGCGCGTAGGCGGCGGCGACGGCTGCCGCCTCGGTCGGCGTCGTGATTCCGGAATAGATGCCGCCGAGCAGCACGACCGGCATCAGAAGCGCCGGCAGGGCCCGCCAGGTGATGCCCGGAATCTTGCGCAGCGGCGTCGGCGGCTCGACCGGGAAGTTGCGGGCGCGCGCATGGATGCCGACCAGGATCATTTGCGACAGCGCCATCAGCAGGCCGGGGACGACGCCGCCGAGGAACAGGTAACCGATCGATGCGTCCGAGACGAGCGCGTAGATGATCATCGGTATGGAGGGGGGGATGATGGGCCCGATGACCGAGGTCGCCGCCGTCAGCGCCGCGGCGTAGCTGGCGGGATATTTGCCGTCCGCCGTCATCATGTTCTGCATGATCTTGCCTGAGCCGGCGGCATCGGCGATGGCCGAGCCCGACATGCCGGCGAAGATGATCGACTGCAGCACGTTGACCTGCGCCAGGCCACCGCGGAAGCGGCCGACGATGGCGTTGCAGAAGGTCATCAGCCGTTCGGTCATCGAGCCGATGTTCATCAGCTCGGCGGCCAGGATGAACAGCGGCACGGCCAGGATGATGTAATTGGAGTACATGCCGTTGAGGAACTGCTCGGCGACAGTGCCCATGTCGAGGCCGGCCAGCAGCAGATAGAGGATCGAGCCGGCGATCATCGCGTGCCCGACCGGCAGTCCGAGCAGCGCCAGCGCCGTGATCGCGACGATGGCGATGGAAAAGGGACTGGCGATCGTCATACGCCGGATCCCGCCTTGGTCGGGTCGAACTCGTCGGGCGCAGACCCGCGCAGCACCTGCCAGGAAAGCCACAGGTAGCGAACGATGATGGCGATGACGAAAATGACGTAGATGGAAAACAGCCAGTCGAAGCGCAGTTTCAGATAGGCGCTCTTCTCGACCTTCATGAAGGAGACGTAGTCGAACACCGCCGGAAAGGAGACGGCGTAGAGGGTGACAAGGGCGCAAGCCGATATCAGGAACATGGCGCTGCGCACCCTTGGCCCGACCGACGCGTAGATCAGGTCGAAACGCATCTCCTCCTGCTCGGTGAGGACGAAGGCCGCCCCCCAGAGCACCATCCAGATCCAGAGGATGGCGGAAAGCTCGTTGGTCCAGCCGGTCGGCCAGTTCATCACGTAGCGAAAGAAAATCTGCAGAAGAAATGCGAAGAACATGACCGCCAGCATCGCGGCCAGCACGTTCTCCGCGCGGCGGTAAAGCCAGCCGCCCAGTCGGCTCAGTCCCGGGTTCATGCGTCCAATCCAGTGGCGCGGCGCCTGGCCGCGATGGCAGGAATGCGGGGCGGCAGGCGCCGGCCCCGCACGATCAGCTCACATGGCATTGATCTTGTCGACCATTCCTGCCGGCCAGTCCTTGGCGAGGTCGGAGACGAGATACTGCTCCTGCACGTGCTTGCGGAACGCGGTGACGTCCGGCTCGTAGATCTTCAGGCCCTTCGCCTTGAAGGTCTCGACCAGCTCCTTCTCGCGGGCGAGATGTTTTTCGGTCGAGAAGTCGATCGCCTTGTCCGCCGCCGCCTGGACCTTCGCCTGCTTGTCGGCGCCCATCTCGTCCCAGACCTTCTTCGATATGCTAAGCAGGTCGAAGCCGACGAGATGCGCGGTCAGCACGATCTGGCTCATCACCTCGTAGAACTTCATGTTCTCGACATTGGGCAGCGGATTGTCCTGCCCGTCGATGGCGCCCGTCTGCAGACCGGTATAGACCTCCGCATAGGCCATGGGCGTGGGATTGGCACCCAGAGCCGTCCCCAGGAACTGCCAGGCGTCGCCGCCCGGCATGCGCAGCTTGACGCCGGCGAGATCGGCGGGGGTCTTGATCTCCTTGTCCGGCTTCAGCCCGACCTGACGCACGCCGAAATAGGTAGGGCCGAGAATCTTCACGCCGAGCTGGTCCTCGGTCATCTTCTTCAGCTCGGCTCCGGCATCGCTGGCGAAGAAGGCCTTGAGATGCGCGGCATCGCGGAACAGGTAACCCGCCGTCACGATCGACCAGGCCGGAATCTGCTTTGAGATGTCCTGCGGCGCGATGTTGCCCATCTCCAGATTGCCGCGCTGGATGGCGACCAGCTCGGTGCCCTGCTTGAACAGGTTGCCGCCATAGTAGCCTTCGAAGGCGAAGTCGTCAGCGACGGCCTCGGCGAACGTCTTCATCATTTCGGCGCGGATGTCTTGGTCGGAAAACACGGCCGAGAAGCGCAGCTTCGGCTTGTCCTGCGCCAAGGCAGGGAAAGCGGCCGCCGCGGTGAGAAGTCCGGTTGCCGCCAGGAACTGGCGGCGGGTCGATTGCAGTCTCATGTCATTTCCTCCCATCTTGGTGTTGCGGTTCGCGCTCCCCTCAGAGCGCGTTGATGCGGTCGACCATGCCGGCCGGCCAATCCTTCGACAGCGGCGATTCCAGGTATTTCCTGTTGGAATAGGCGCGGAACGCGGAGACGTCCGGCGTGTAGACGTCCAGTCCCTGCGCCTTGAAGAACTCGACGAGCTCGGCCTCCTGCTTGATGTACTCCGCATCGCTCCAGGCGAAGGCGGCGTTAGCGGCGTCCTGCATCTTCTTCTGCTGGTCGGGGGTCAGCGCATCGAACACTTTGGCGCTGACCATCAGCAGGCCGAAGCCGACATTGTGGCCAGTGAGCACGATCTGGTCGGTTACCTCGTGGAACTTCATCAGCTTGTTGTTCGGCAGCGGGTTGTCCTGCGCGTCGATCGCGCCCGTCTGCAAGCCGGTGTAGACCTCGGCATAGTCCATCGCGACCGGATTGGCGCCGATCGATTCGCCGAGAAACTGCCAGGCCTCGCCACCCGGCATGCGCAGTTTCACGCCGGCCAGGTCCTCCGGCTTCATGATTTTCCTGTCGCCTTTCAGGTTGACGTGGCGGGCGCCGTAATAGGCCGGAGCCAGGACCACCACGCCAATCTCGTCGCGCGCCAGCTTCCTGAACTCGGCGCCGACCTCGCCGTCGAAGATCGCCTTGAGGTGCGCCGGGTCGCGCACCAGATAGGCGGCGGTGAGGATCGAGAATGCCGGCACCTGCTTGGCGAAATCGGACGGCGGCATCAGCGCCATCTCGAGGTTTCCGCGTTGCACCGCGACGATCTCGGTACCCTGCTTGTACAGGGTCGAGCCGAAATAGGGTTCGAAGACGAAATCCGGGCCGAGTTCCTTGGCGAAGATGTTGATGAGGGCCTGCGAGCGCGGGGCGTCGGCCGTGGTGGAATCGGCGAAGCGCAGCTTGACCGGCTCCGCCAGTGCCTCGCCCGCGCTACCCATCAGGCCGAGCGCGGCGGCGCCCGCCAGCAGCAGCCGTCTCGTCATGGAAATCATCCGTCTCCTCCTGTCTTCACGAGCCGAAGCGATGCTCCGGCAGTCCCTGCCCTGCCTCTTCAATCGCCAGCAGCGAGCCCGCCAGCGGCTCGGCGGCGAGTTGCCCGGACGTGAGGAATTTTCGAGCTGTCGTCACGTAGAGTGTCCTGAGATCCGGTCCGCCGAAAGCCAGGCAGGTGGGATTGGTGACCGGCAGGGGGATCGTCCGGTCGATGCGCCCGTCGGGGCGGTATCGCACGATGCGGCCTCCGGCAAAAAAGGCGGCCCAGACACATCCGTCGGCGTCCACGCAGGCGCCATCGGGGCGATCGCGCGTCGCGGAGTAGTCGGCGAAGATGCGGCGGTTGGTGATCACGCCGTCATCGATGTCGAGATCGTAGGCATAGCTCGTGTAGCGGCGCGTGTCGGTGAAGTAGAGCGTGCGCCCGTCCGGCGAGAAGGCGATGCCGTTCGAGACGACGACGTCGCGCTCCATGCAAGTCGCCGTGCCGTCCGGATCGACGCGGTAGAGCGCGCCGATGGGGCGGGTCAGGCCGTTGTCCATGGTGCCGACCCAGAAGCGCCCGCGCGCGTCCACCCGCCCATCGTTGAGCCTGTTGTCGAGCCCCTGCTCGAAGGTGATCAGGTCGCAGCGGTAGCCGGTGTCGGGATCGCGGGCGTAGAGCGTCAGGTCCTCCGCCAGCAGCCTGTCGCCTGCCTTGGTCAGTGCCTGCGTGCCGGCGAAGGTGCCGGGCAGCGCCACTGTCGCATGTGCTCCGGTGGCGGAGTCGAAGGTATGCAGTCGCGGGTCTTCAATGTCGATCCACGAGAGCGTGTCGGTCCGATCGCACCACAGCGGCGTTTCGCCGAGGCGGTCGCCGCCGTGGACGACGCATTCGATTCGGGAGATCGGCGCCATCACGTTCATGCTGCCGCCTCGAAATGGTCGGCCATGGCGTGGCGGTCGGCCGGCCGGCCGGTGAAAAGCTCGAAGGCGCGGACTGCTTGATAGATCGCCATGCCGATGCCCGGCAGCGTACGGCAGCCGATCGCCCGGGCCGCCCGCAGCAATTCCGTTTCGGCGGGAAAATAGATGATGTCGGCAACCCATTTGTCTGGCGTGAGCAGAGCCGTGTCGAAGGGCGTTCCCGGATACTTCGCCATGCCGACGGGCGTCGTGTTGACGATGCCTGTTGCTTCGCGCACCGCTGCGGCAGCATCCTGGCTCGCCTGGACGCGGTCGCCGAACAGGACCCCCATCCGCGCCACGAGCTCGCGGGCGCGGCCAGCGTCGCTGTCGACCACCGACAGCCGCGCGGTGCCCAACTCCAGCAGGGCATGCGCCACCGCGGCACCGGCGCCACCGGCACCGAACATGGCGACGCGGTCCATGGCGGCGCCGGGCATAGCTTCGCGGAAACTTTCGGCAAAACCCCAGCTGTCGGTGTTGTGGCCCGTCCCGCCCCCATCGCCGAACACAACCGTGTTCACCGCGCCGACAGCTCGCGCCTCGGGCGACAGGGCATCCAGCGCAGGGATGACCGCCTGCTTGAAGGGATGGGTGACGTTGAGGCCCTGGAATCCGGCGGCCCGTGCGGCCCGCACGACCTCGCCCAAAGTCTCGTCCGGCAGCCCCAGCCGGTCGAAATCGAGCAGGAGATAGGAATAGTCGATGCCGAGACGCCGGGCCTCGCGCTCATGCATGCCGGGCGTGCGCGAGGCCTGGATGCCGCGCCCCACCAGGCCGATGACGACCCTGTCGCCATCAGGCCCGGCTCCATGATGATCGGCGACGAGCCGACCCAGCAGGTCGACAAGGCTGTCGGCCATTCCAGGCAATCCTCCCAGGCGGGTCACTTCGGGGCACGCTGCCCAAGTGCCCTTGTGTTCTCGCGGGCACCGCCGATAAGAAAGGCGATCCCGTTCCGTGGATATTGTACGAACTAGTTAGTATAGTCAATTGCCGGCCGCCGCCGGTGGATCGGAAAATGCATGGCCTTAGACAGCAAGCAGCGGAAGCCGAAGCAGGAAACGGGCGCGACGCGCGCGCAGGACCCCGAGGGAACACGCCGCAACATCCTGGAGATCGCCTCCAAGGAATTCGCCCTGAACGGCCTGTCGGGAGCGCGCATCGACGAGATCGCGGCGCGCACACGCTTCAGCAAGCGCATGATCTACTATTATTTCGGCGACAAGGAGGGGCTCTATCTGCACGCGCTGGAGAACGCCTACCGGCAGGTGCGCGAGGGCGAGGCGCAGCTCGACATCGAAGGCCTTTCGCCGGTGGCGGCGCTGACCAGGCTGGTCGAGTTCACCTTCGACCACCACCATCGGCATGAGGAATTCATCCGCATGGTGATGATCGAGAACATCCATCACGGCCAGTATCTCGAACAGTCGAAGGCGATCCGCGAACTCAATGTCACGGCCATCGACCACATCGCACGCATCTATTCGCACGGCGTCGAGGAAGGCGTGTTCCGGCCCGGACTGGACCCGGTCGAGCTGCACTGGCAGATCAGCGCGCTGTGCTTCTTCAACGTCTCCAACCGCGCCACCTTCTCTATGATCTTCGGCCGGGATTTCGGCGCGCCGGCCCAGCTCGAACGGCTGAAGCGCAACACAGTCGAAATGCTGCTGCGTTTCGTTGCGAAAGACGGGGCGCCCGCCGAATAGACCAGGAGTAGCCCTCCCCTCTTGTCGGTCAACGAGCCTTGCACTAATAATGTACGAACTGGTTCGTTCATTTGACTTCAGGGAGGAGTCGCGGTGAAGACCTCGATCGCCACGGTGTCGATCGCCGGCGACCTGGAGGAGAAGTTCGCGGCCATCTCCGCGGCCGGCTTCGACGGCGTGGAGATCTTCGAGAACGATTTCCTCGCCTTCGACGGTTCGCCGCGCGACGTCGGCCGCATGGCGCGCGACACCGGCCTGGCGATCACGCTCTACCAGCCGTTCCGAGATTTCGAGGGATTGCCCGAGCCGCAGCGGAGCCGCGCCTTCGACCGCGCCGAGCGCAAGTTCGACGTGATGCAGGAACTCGGCACCGAGCTGATGCTGGTCTGCTCCTCGGTGTCGCCGGTTTCGCTCGGCGGCGTCGACCGTGCCGCCGCCGACTTTCATGCGCTCGGCGAGCGCGCTGCCCGGCGCGGATTGCGCGTCGGCTACGAGGCGCTCGCCTGGGGCAGGCACATCAACGACCACCGCGACGCGTGGGAAGTGGTGCGCCGCGCGGACCATCCGAACATCGGGCTGATCCTCGATTCCTTTCACACGCTGGCGCGCCGGATCGACCTCGCATCGATCCGCTCGATACCGGCCGACAAGATATTCATCGTTCAGCTCGCCGACGCCCCGCAGATCGACATGGACCTCCTCTACTGGAGCCGCCACTTCCGCAACATGCCGGGCGAAGGCGACCTGCCGGTGCGCGAATTCATGCAGGCCGTCGCCGCGACCGGTTATGACGGCTACCTTTCGCTGGAGATTTTCAACGACCAGTTCCGGGGCGGCTCCGCCAAATCCATTTCGGCCGACGGCAAGCGCTCGCTCATCTGGCTGATGGACCGCGTGCGCCGGGAAGAGCCTGAGCTGCACATCGACATGCCGCCCATGCCCGACCGCGTCGGCGTCGAGGCGATCGAGTTCATCGAGTTCGCAGCCGACGACCAGGGAGCCAAGGCCATCGCCGGGCTGCTCCGGACGCTTGGCTTCCGCGAGGTGGCCCGCCATGTCTCGAAGGACGTCGTTCTGTACCGGCAGGGCGGCATCAACATCGTCGTCAATACCGACCGCAAAGGTTTCGCGCACTCGTCCTTCGTCGTGCACGGAACGTCCGCCTATGCGATCGGCCTCAAGGTCGAGGATGCCGCGGCGACCGTGGCGCGAGCCCGCGCGCTGGGCGCGGAACCGTTCGAGCAGCCGGTCGGCCCAGGGGAACTGACCATTCCCGCCATACGCGGCGTCGGCGGCGGCCTCGTCTATTTCGTCGACGGCAAGACCGACCTCGGCAAGGTCTGGGACATCGAGTTCCGGCCGGCCGACCAGCCGGAACGCGGCGAGGACGCCGGACTGACCCGCATCGACCATGTCGGCCAGACGATGAGCCACGAGGAGATGCCGAGCTGGCTCCTGTTCTACGTCTCGATCTTCCGCACCGCCAAGACGCCGCTGGTCGACGTGGTCGACCCGGCCGGGCTGGTGCGCAGCCAGGTGGTGGAAGGCTTGGACAAGCGGTTCCGGCTGACGCTGAACGGCGCCGAGAGCCATCGCACGCTCGCCGGCCACTTCATCGCCGAGACCTTCGGCTCGGGCCTGCAGCACCTGGCGATGGCGACGGACGACATTTTCACGACCGCGGTCCGGCTCAGGGCGAGCGGCTTCGAGCCGCTGCACATGTCGCCGAACTATTACGACGACGTCGAGGCGCGATTCGGGCTCGATCCCGACCTGGCGGACCGGCTGCGCGCCGAAAACATCCTCTACGACCGCGACGAGCATGGCGAGTTCTTCCAGCTCTATGCGCCGACCTTCGGCGAGGGTTTTATCCTGGAGATCGTCGAGCGACGAGGCGCCTATGCGGGCTACGGCGCGCCGAATGCCCCGTTCCGCATTGCCGCGCAGAAGCGCATGATGCGGCCAAAGGGAATGCCGAGGATCTAGCCGCAATGCAATTCGCCCGCATCAACGGAGTCAGCCTCCACTATCGCTACCGGCCCCACGCCGGCAGGCCGGCCATCGTGTTCGTCAACTCGCTCGGCACCGACCTGCGCATCTGGAACGCGGTCGCGCGCCAGCTCTCGGACGACTACGCCTGTGTCTTTTACGACAAGCGCGGCCACGGTCTCAGCGAACTCGGCGAGGCGCCGCATCGCATCGAGACCCATGCGACCGACCTCGCCGGGCTGCTCGACCATCTCGGCGTCGCCGGCGCCGTCATCTGCGGCCTGTCGATCGGCGGCGTCATCGCACAATGCCTCTACGGCACGCACCCGCACGTGATCGAAGGGCTCGTGCTTTGCGACACGGCCTCCAGGATCGGCACCGCCGAGATGTGGAACGGCCGCATCCGGGCGGCGCTCTCCGATGGCATCGCCAGCTTCGCCGACGGCGTGATGGAAAAATGGTTCACGCCCGACTTCCACGAGAAGCGCGGCGACGAGCTCGCCGGATACAGAACCATGCTGACCCGCCAGGAGCCGGCTGGCTACGCGGCCGCGTGTGCGGCGATCCGGGATGCCGACTTCAGAACGACCGCCACGACGATCCGGGTGCCGACGCTCTGCGTCGTCGGCGATCAGGACGGCTCGACGCCGCCCGAGCTGGTGGAGGGGCTGGCGCGCTCGATCCCCGGAGCGCGCTTCGAGATCATCGCCGGCGCCGGACACATCCCCTGCGTCGAGCAGCCCGACCGACTGGCGGCTCTCATTCGCGGGTTCATGACCGACGACATGCAACGGAGGCGTGCATGAGCAAGCCACCGCAGGGCGCGCGGCATGCGCAAGGCATGGCGACGCGTCGCGCGGTGCTCGGCGACGCCCATGTCGATCGTGCCGAGGCGGCCAGAACCGAGTTCGACGAGCCCTTTCAGGATCTCATTACCGAAGCCGCCTGGAGCCACGTCTGGTCGCGGCCGGACATCACCGCACGAGAGCGCTCGATGATCACGATCGCGCTGCTTGCCGCACTCGGCCATGACGAGGAGGTGGCCATGCATGTGCGCGCCACCGCCAACACAGGCGCGACGCGCCAGGATATCCGCGAGGCGCTGCTGCATGTGGCGATCTATGCCGGCGTGCCGGCCGCCAATCGCGCCATCAGAATCGCCAAGAAGACATTCGCCGAAATGGACGCGCAGGCCGCCCAGACATGACAGGCAAGAATCCGCCTTCCAACCACAGGCCGGAGACCGGCGCGTTCTTCCAGCGTGACCGCGCCTGGCACCCGCCAGCCTTCACGCCCGGCTACAAGTCATCCGTTCTGCGCTCGCCGCGGCGGCCGCTGCTGTCGCTCGACAACACGCTGTCGGAGATCACCGGACCGGTTTTCGGCCACGACATTCTGGGCGAACTCGATGACGACCTCATCCACAATTTCGCGGCACCAGGCGAAGCGGCGATCGGCCCCCGCATCATCGTGCACGGCCGCGTCCTCGACGAGCGGGGCGTCGGCGTCGGCGGTGCGCTGCTGGAAGTCTGGCAGGCGAACGCCGGCGGCCGCTACCGGCACAGAAGGGAGACCTATCTCGCGCCGCTCGATCCGAATTTCGGCGGCTGCGGCCGCACCATCACGGCTGAAGACGGCAGTTATTGTTTCCGCACGGTCCAGCCCGGGCCATATCCCTGGCCGAACGGGCCGAACGACTGGCGACCGGCCCACATCCATTTCTCGGTGATGGGCCATGGCTTCGCGCAGCGGCTGATCACCCAGATGTATTTCGAGGGTGATCCGATGATCTGGAAATGCCCGATCGTGCGCACGATCGGCGATCCCAAAGCCGTCGAGGCCCTCACCGCCGCGCTCGACATGCAGGCGACGATCCCGATGGACGCACGCGCCTACAAGTTCGACATCGTCCTGCGTGGCCGCCGCTCCACGCTTTTCGAGAACCGCAGGGAGGGCAATTGATGGCCCAAAGCCTCGAACGGCTCAGGGAAAGCGCCTCGCAGACCGCGGGACCCTATGTGCATATCGGCCTGACCCCCAATTTCTGCGGCATCGAAGGTGTCTATGCCGCAGACCTCGGCGCGGCGATGGTCGGGGAGAAGGCCAGAGGCGAGCGCATCAAGGTGAAGATCCGAGTGATCGACGGCGCCGGCGTTCCGCTGAAGGACGCGCTGGTCGAGGTCTGGCAGGCCGACGCGGCGGGCATCTACAATTCCCCGTCGGATCAGCGCGGCGCGGCCGATCCGCATTTTTTCGGCTGGGGCAGGCAGGCGACGGACATGACGAGCGGCGAATGCGTGTTCGAGACGATCAAGCCGGGCCGCGTGCCGTTCTTCGATGGCCGTCCCATGGCGCCGCACATCACCGTGTGGATCGCCGCGCGCGGCATCAATATCGGCCTTCATACACGCATGTATTTCGGAGACGAGGCGCAAGCCAACGCAGAGGATCCGGTGCTGGCGCGCATCGAGCAGCCGCGCACAGCCTCTCTGATTGCGCCACGGGACGGCGACACCTACAGTTTCGACATCCATCTCCAGGGCGAGAACGAAACCGTTTTCTTCGACATATGATTTCACCCTTCGATCACCCGCTTCTGGCAGGCCTGCTCGGCGACGCGGAGATGGCGGCCCTGCTCGGCATCGAGGCGGAGCTGGCGGCGATGCTCCGCTTCGAGGCGGCGCTCGCCGAAGCCGAGGCCGGGCTTGGCCTCGTACCGGCCGAGTCCGGATCGGCCATCGCGGGTACGCTGGCCGGTTTCCGGTCGGACATCGAAGCGCTCGGGGAAGGAACCGCGCGCGACGGTGTCGTCGTGCCGGAACTGGTGCGCCAGATCAGGCAGGCAGTTGGAGAGCCGCATTCCAACCATGTGCATTTCGGCGCGACCAGCCAGGACGTGATCGACACGGCCATGGTGCTGCGCGCTGGCGCATGCCTCGACCTACTGGAAGCGCGGCTGGCGACGCTCGTATCGGCCTTCGCCGATCTCGCCCGGCGCCTAGGCGACAGGCCGCTGACGGGCCGGACACGCATGCAGGCGGCGATACCGATCCGCGCCGGCGACCGCATCGAAAGCTGGCGCGCGCCCATCCTGCGGCACCTCGAGCGACTGCAAGCGGTGCGCAGTTCCCTTGCGGTCGTTCAATTCGGCGGGGCCGCGGGCACGCTGGACGGCTTCGGCGACAAAGGGCCCGCCTTGCGTTCCGCTCTGGCCGCGCGGCTCGGACTTGCCGACGCACCGCAGTGGCAAAGCCAGCGCGACCGCCTCGCCGACCTGGCCGGCTGGCTGTCCCTGGTGACCGGCACGCTCGGCAAGTTCGGGCAGGACGTGGCGCTGATGGCGCAGGCCGGCGAAGTCGAACTCGCCGGTGGCGGCTCTTCCTCCGCGATGGCGCACAAGCGCAATCCGGTCGACGCCGAGATGCTGGTGACGCTTGCCCGCTACAATGCCGTCCAGCTATCGGGAATGCACCACGCCCTCGTGCACGAGCAGGAGCGCTCGGGTGCCGCCTGGACGCTCGAATGGATGATCCTGCCGCAGATGCTCATGTCGGCTGGCGCCTCGACCCGTCGGGCAATCACTCTCATCGGGCGCATCGAGGCCATCGGAAGTCGATCCCCTGCACCTTAGGCGTCGACACCATGCGCCCCGCTTTGGCGGCAGATGGGCGATCCGCGTATCGCCGCGGCGGAACTCGGCGCCTCAAAGATGCTGAAAGTATCCGCCTGGCACAATGATTCGGCGCCGATGGTTCGATGGAGATGCAGTGTCGCCATTGAAACCTTCTCTGCCGGCTCCTATTTTCGACATGCGTCGGGCGTTCTCCTCCCATTACGCCCGACGCGTTCCCCTCTGGAGGTTTTGACCTTCACACCTTGGCCGAATCCTTGGATTCGGCCATTTTTCTTGCAGCTCCGGTCTATCCGCATACCGCCGAATCCGGCAGCGGTCCCGGCTACATGTTCTTCAAGTAGAGCGACAGCAGTTGGGTCTGCGAAGAGATGCCGAGCTTCCTGTAGAAACCGAAACGGACCGTGCGATTTTTGTCAGCGTCTTCACCTTATCGGAGATGCCGAAGGGAGATGGCCGAGCCGACGCATTGGCCGTCAGCGAAACGTCCACCAGACACACGCGGTCCTGGAAATGCTCCAGGCGCGGCGAGCCGACCTTAGTTCGGCGACTGTGAAGGATAGCGCATCAGCCCGTGATCGCGATGATGATTTCGACCGGCCGGAACGACCGGATATCGTCGTTCCTCCTCGATGATCTTGACGACGTGCAGTGCCGTGTTGCGCAGGTAGTATGTGGGCGCGCCCTGTCGCTCGAGGAGTTCGGCAGCATGAAGGACGGAACAGAGAGCACGGTAGAGGTCGTCCGACTTCTGCTCGTCAGGAATCGCGATCGTTGCGCGGCGGCAGAGCCGCCGCAATTCGAGTTCCGTGGGCAAGGCGTTGTTGCTGGACAACACCTGACGCAGTTCGATCAAACGCAAGCTCGTTCTCTCCCTCCCGCATGGCCTGGCGCATAGTCTTCTCGATCGCCGGCACTATGCAGCCCCTGGGTCCTGTCGAGGCCGGCTCGGTATTGCGTGGTGAGGGCCGCGACGATCTCGGCGACGGTTCGTTGGTCATGCAGCACGCCGATGCCGTGACCGGCGCTCCAGATGTCGCGCCAGGCCTTGGAACCGTCGAGGAGGTCGCCATAGTCGGCTTGCGGCCGAGCCCCGTCGAACCTGACACCTGCCCGCTCCAGCGACGTCCTGAGGAAGTTGGCCGGCGTTCCGGAAACCCTGTCGGTGTAGACGATGTCGGCGGCCGAGCCGTCTATCACCATCTGCTTGTAGGCTGCGTCGGCATTGGCTTCCGTCGCCGGGATGAAGCACGAGCCGCAGTAGCCGAGGTCGGCTCCCATCACCTGTGCGGCGAGCAGCGCGTGGCCGGTCGAGATCGCGCCCGAAAGAAGCAGAGGACCGTCCCACCATTCGCGGATTTCCTGGACGAGCGCGAAAGGCGACAGCGCGCCCGCATGGCCGCCGGCGCCCGCCGCCACCGCGATCAGACCGTCGGCGCCGCGTTCGATGGCCTTGCGCGCGTGGACCAGATTGACGACGTCGTGCAGCACGATGCCGCCATAGGAACGGATCGCGTCGTTCACCTCGGTTTTCGCCCCGAGCGAGGTGATGACGACGGGAACCTCATGCCTCACGCAGAGTCTGACCTGCTCGTCGAGCAGCTTGTTCGAGCCATGCACGATGAGATTGATCGCATAGGGCGCGGACGGCTTGTCGGGATGGTCAGCGTCGTAGGCGGCAAGCTCGCTGCCGATGCGGGACAGATACGCGTCAAAGACTTCCGGCGTACGCGCGTTTAGCGCCGGCATGGAGCCGACGACACCTGCCTTGCACTGCGCCAGAAGCAATTCCGGCCCCGACACGATGAACATCGGCGCACAGACCATGGGGAGCGCCAGCGGCTTGCCGTGTGGTGTCCAGCAGGTCGAGCGCAGCCTCTCCGGTTCAGATCGCACGCTGACGACCCTTCCAGTGAGGATCGCGCAGCTTGCGCTTCAGGAGCTTTCCGCTGTCCTCGCGCGGCAGCGAACCATGGAACTCGATCCTGCGCGGCACCTTGTAGTTGGTCAGCCGCTCCTTGAGATAGGCCCGGATACCTTCGGGGTCGCCGGCGGCGCAGTCGCGCAGCTGGACGGCCGCGACCAGGCTTTCGCCGAGATCGTCGTCGGGCACGCCGTAGACGGCGCAGTCGCGGACGTCCGGATGCATCAGAAGAACCGCCTCGATCTCCGCCGGATAGATGTTCACCCCACCTGATATGACCATGTCGTTCTTGCGGTCGCAGAGGAACAGAAAACCTTCCTCGTTGACGTAGCCGACGTCGCCAAGCGTGATGAGCCCGTCATACTCCACCTCGCGCCGCTGCTGATCGCGGCCGACATAGGTGAAGTCGCCATAGGCGGGATTGCGCGCATAGATCTCGCCGATCTGTCCTGAAGGCAGCGGAACGCCTGCGTCTCCGAGTATGGCGAACCGCGTTCCCTCAAGCGGCCTGCCGACCGTGCCGGGATAGCGCAGCCAGTCCGGCGACCGGCAGAAGAACGTCACACCCTGTTCGGTACCGCCGTAGACCTCGTTGATGACGGGTCCCCACCAGTCGATCATCTCGCGCTTGACCTCGGGTGGGCACGGGCCTCCGGTGTGCGTCACGGATTTCAGCGAGGACAGGTCGTAACGGCGGCGCACCTCTCGCGGCAGCTTCAGCAAGCGGACGAAGGCCGTCGGCACAAGGGCGACATGCGTGATCCTGTGTTCGTCGATGATCCTGAGCACGGCTTCGGCATCAAATTTCGGCTGGAGAACGGCGATTTCCGCCTCGGCGACCGCCGCCCTTCCGCTCGCGTCCGGCATCGCGTGATAGAGCGGGCCGAGCACCAGAGTCCGCGTCCCGGGGCCGATGCCGAAGGTCAGCCGCTGGAACTTGGTGAACTGCGCCATCTGTTCCGGCGTCATGCACGGCTTGCGCACGGCTTTCGGGCGGCCGGTGGTCCCGGACGTATAGAGGATGGCGCCGCGCGGTGGCTTCGGGGCCTCCGTCCAGGGGTCGAACTCCTGCAGCCATTCCTTCCAGATACGTGCCGCTGGAAACAGTTGCCGCGCCTTGACGGTCGCTTCGCACTCCTCCGCCGAATTGCCTTCGGTCGGCACGAGGAACAACTCCATGGTCTCGGGGATCGCGTCGTCCACGCCGAGCAAAACGTCGGAATGGGCCACGAGGACGCGCGGCCTGGCGTCGGCCAGCACATAGGCGATCTCGTCACTCTTGTTATGCCAGTTCAGCGGGACGGCATAGACGCCGATCGTGGACGCTCCCCGGCTCGCCTCGAAGAAGGAGAAGTCGTTGCGCATGAGTATCGCGACGGCGTCGTTCTCGCCAAGCCCGAGCGAATGGAAGCCGCTGGCGGCGCGCAGACCCTGCTCGAACAGCTGGGCCCGCGTGACCATCCTGTCGCCGATGACGATCACATCCTTGAGCAAATGGTCCTCCCTCCCTGTCGCATAGGCCGTTTTCGCGACCTCCTCTCCCGCTCGCCGCATGAGAGCAGGAAAAAAGCCGGCTGACGGTCCCTGTGAGAGGGGATGTGAGGTGCCGCGGGCCGCCAGCTTACTCGGTGCGATCGACAGGAGGAGATGCATGAGCAAGGATTGGGTAGGCCGCGAGATCCACGATGGGATCGGCGTGCTTACGCTCAACCGCCCGGAGGTGATGAACGCGGTCTCGCCCGGCGTCGTGGCGGTCATCGAGGAGGCTTTCCTCGAGCTGACCAGGCCGGGCAGCGGCGTTCGCTGCCTCGTCATCACGGGTGCCGGACGCGGATTTTCCTCGGGTGCCGACCTGTCGGAGGCCAGCGGCAACGCGGTCGCGTCCGACGGCGCGGCGTCGGTGCTGCAACGGGTCTACCATCCGCTGCTCCGACTGCTGCGCGACTGCGAGCTGCCGATCGTGACCGCGGTGAACGGCGCCGCCGTCGGCGCGGGCATGAGTCTCGCGATGATGGGCGACATCATCGCCTGCGCGCGCTCGGCCTATTTCCTGCAAGCCTTCCGGCGCATCGGGCTGGTGCCCGATTGCGGGTCGAGCTGGCTGCTGCCGCGCCTCGTCGGAGCCGCGCGAGCACGCGAGATGTCGCTGCTCGGCAACAGGATCACCGCCGAACAGGCACTGGAATGGGGTCTCGTCAATCGCGTCTTCGACGATGCCCAGCTGATGCCGGAGGCGCTGTCGCTGGCACGGCAGCTTGCCGACGGACCTGTCTCGGCGCTCGGCATGATCCGCCGGCTCTACTGGGAGACGAGCGGCAATTCCTTCGAGGAGCAGCTGGAGTTGGAGGATCATCTCCAGCAGGTCGCCAGCACCGGCGCCGAGTTCGCCGAGGGCGTCGCCGCGTTCCGCGAGAAGCGGGCCGCGGATTTCAGGGCGATATGATCGCCGGCTTTCCTGAGGAGACCTGTTCTTGACGATCAACGGCAAGGCATACATCGCAGGCGCCTTCGAGCATCCAATACGCAAGGCGACCGGCAAGACGATACCGCAGCTCCACGCCGAGATGGCGGCCGGAGCGCTAGCCGACGCGGGCCTCACCAGCCGGGACGTGGACGGCTTCTTCTGCGCCAGCGACGCGCCGGGCATGGGCGGCCTCAACATGGCCGAGTATCTCGGCCTGCGCCCCCGCTACGTCGACAACACCGACACGGGCGGCTCCTCCTATATCCTCGCCGTCGGACATGCCGCGCAGGCGATCGCGACCGGCAAATGCTCGGTCGCGCTGATAACGCTTGCCGGCATGCCGCGCACGGGGCGGGGACCCAAGGGAGAAGGCGCGTTCTTCGACGATCCGATCTGCCCGGACGTGCCTTACGAACTGCCGTTCAGGCATACGATCGCCAATCTCTACGGCATGTCGGCCAAGCGCCACATGTATCAGTACGGCACCACCAGCGAGCAGCTCGCCTGGGTGAAGGTGGCAGCCTCCCACCATGCACAGCACAATCCGCACGCCATGCTGCGCGACGTCGTCACGGTCGACGACGTCGTCAACTCTCCGATGGTTTCCGACCCGCTGCGCCGGCTCGACTGCTGCGTGATCAGCGATGGCGGCGGTGCGCTGATCGTGGTCTCGCCGGAGATCGCCAGAAGCCTGAAGCGGCCGCTCATAAAGGTGCGCGGAGCCGCCGAGGCGATCAAGCATCCCAATGGCGGCCGCAACGACATCACCTTCTCGGGCGGAGTCTGGTCAGGACCGGCCGCCTTCGCCGAGGCGGGGGTGAAGCCATCCGACATCAAATACGTCTCGATCTACGATTCCTTCACAATCACCGTAGCGATCACGCTCGAGGATCTCGGCTTCTGCGAGAAGGGCGAAGGCGGCCGCTTCGTCGCGGACGGCAACCTCATATCCGGCGTCGGCAAGTTGCCTTTCAACACGGATGGCGGCGGTCTTTGCAGCAATCACCCGGCCAATCGCGGCGGCATGACGAAGGTCATCGAAGCCGTCCGCCAGTTGCGCGGCGAGACGCATCCCGCCGTGCAGGTGAAGAATTGCGATCTGGCGCTCGCGCACGGAACCGGCGGCTATCTGCCCACGCGGCACGGCAGCGCCACGCTTATCCTGGAGAGGGTCTGATCATGGATGCGGCCGTCGACACGATCACGCCCGAACGCGATACCGCGCCGCAGTGGCGCTCGACCGGCGGAAAGCTGCTGATCCAGCGATGCGAGGAATGCGGCGATGCGTTCCACTATCCCCGCGTCGTCTGCCCCTATTGCCTGAGCGACAGGCTCGCCTGGGTCGAATGCGCGGGGACGGGGCGCATCTACTCCTTCAGCGTCATGCGCCGCGGCGATCCCTACGCCATCGCCTTCGTCGAACTCGACGAGGGCCCGCGCCTGATGACCAACATCATCGACTGCGATCTCGACGCGATCGAGGTCGAGCAGAAGGTGCAGGTCACCTTCCGCGACGTGGACGGAATAGCCGCGCCCATGTTCCGGCCGCTCGAGGCCTGAGCCGACAATCATCGAAGCGAAATCCGGAGGCTACGAGACATGACGTTGAGACTTGACGGAAGGGTGGCGGTGGTCACCGGGGCGGGCGCCGGACTGGGGCGCCAGCACGCGCTGCTGCTCGCCAGGCAGGGCGCAAAGGTGGTGGTCAACGACCTTGGCGGGAGCACCTCCGGCGTCGGCAGCGATTCCGCGGCGGCCGACAAGGTCGTGGCCGAAATCAAGGCGGAGGGCGGCACGGCGGTCCCCAATTATGAGAGCGTGTCCACGCAGGAGAGCGCCGAAAGAATCATCAAGACCGCCGTCGACGCGTTCGGCAAGATCGACATCCTCGTCAACAATGCCGGCATCCTTCGCGACAAATCCTTCGGCAAATCGGACCTGAAGGATTTCGCCGAGGTGTTCCAGGTCCACTACTGGGGCACCGTCTTCTGCACCAAGGCCGCCTGGGGCCCGATGAGCGAGCAGAAATACGGGCGCGTCGTCTTCACCACGTCGGTAGCGGGGACCAGCGGTAATTTCGGCCAGTCGAACTACGGCTCGGCGAAGGCGGGCATGCTCGGCCTCATGAACTGCCTGGCGATCGAGGGGCGCAAGAACAACGTGCTCGTCAACGCCATCTCGCCCGGCGCGCTGACGCGCATGACCGACAATCTCGGGCTCGACGAGAGCTTCATGAAGAAGCTCGACCCGGCCTTCGTCTCGCCGGCCGTCGCCTGGCTCGCCAGCGAGCGCTGCGACGTGACCGCCACCATCATCACCGCCGCCGCCGGCGGCTTCGGCCGCCTGCATTTCTTTGAGACCAAGGGCGTCCAGTTCGATCCCTCGCAGCCGATAACAGTCGAGCTTTTCGACCGGGCCTTCGACCGGATCAACGACCTGTCGACCGCCGACCCGACGACGCCGGGTACTGAGGGCAGGATGCAGGAGCGGCTCGACACGTTGGCGAAGCCGGCCGCCTGAACACCGGGCGATACGGAGGACAGGCTGTGGATCTTTCCCTGAACGCCGAAGACAGGGCATTTCGCGAAGAGGTCCGCGCCTTCTTCCGCGAGCACCTGCCCGTCGACATAGCGGAAAAGACGCGGCGGTCCTTTCACCTGCACCCGGAGGATATGCTGCGCTGGCAGCGCATCCTTCACGAAAAGGGCTGGGCCGCCCCCGCTTGGCCGAAGCGGTATGGCGGGCCGGGCTGGACGGCGCTGCAACGCTATATCTTCGACGAAGAGCTGTGCATGGCCGACGCCCCCCTCCCCCTGCTGGCCGGGCAGGGCGTGAACATGGTCGGCCCCGTCATCTACACCTTCGGCAGCGAGGAGCAGAAGGCGCACTACCTCCCGCGCATCCTGTCGGGCGAGGACTACTGGTGCCAGGGGTTCTCCGAGCCTGGCTCGGGCTCCGATCTCGCCTCGCTGAAGACCCGCGCCATCGCCGACGGCGACGACTACATCATCAATGGCCAGAAGATCTGGACCAGCCTCGCCCACAACTCCAACATGATCTACTGCCTGGTGCGCACCGATCCCGCGGTGAAGCCCCAGCGGGGCATATCCATGCTGGTCTTTCCTATGGATACGCCCGGCATCACGGTGCGTCCCATCATCTCGATCGACCGCGGGCACAGCCTCAACGAAACCTTCTTCGAGAACGTCCGGGTGCCGCGCTCCAGCCTGATCGGCGAGGAGGGCAAGGGCTGGACCTATGCCAAATTCCTGCTCGGCCACGAGCGCTTCACCATCGCCGAGATCGCGCGGTCGAAGCGCCGCCTGCAACGGCTGCGCCAGATGGCGCGCGAGACGGCCGTGGGCGATGCCACGCTCGCCGACGATCCCGTCTTTCGCGACAAGACGACCGCGATCGAGATCGATCTCCTGGCGCTCGAACGTATGGGGCTGCGCGTCGCCTGGGAGATGGACCAGGGCATCGACAACATGCTGTCGGCCAGCCTCCTGAAGCTGCGCGGATCGCAGATCATCCAGGCGGTGACGGAGCTGTCCGTAGAGGCCATGGGTTACGCCGGCCTCGCCTATGACAGCCTGGAGGACGGTCGCATCCACTCGCCGTCGGCGCCCGAGATCGCCCAGGGCAAAATGGAGGAGTTCCTGTTCCTGCGCGCCGCGACCATCTATGGCGGCTCGACCGAGACGCAGCAGAACATCCTCGCCAAGATGATCTACGCCGGAGCCTGAGGAGACGGGTCATGGATTTTCGTCTCAACGACGAGCAGGCGATGCTCGGGGAAAGCCTGTCGGGCTGGCTGGCGCGCAACTACGGCTTCGAGCAGTGGCGCAGGCTCACCGCGCGGCGGCCGCCCTACTCCCTGGAGAACTGGGACAGCTTTGCCGCCATGGGCTGGCTGCGCCTCGCCATGCCCGAGGACACCGGCGGTATGGGTCTCGGCGCGATCGAGGAAGCCGGGGTCGGCGAGGCCTTCGGATCGCATCTCGTCGTCGAGCCCTATCTTTCATCGATCGTCCTGTCGGCCGGCCTCATCGCATTGGCTGGCACGGCGGCACAGCAATCGGCGATGCTGCCAGCCATCGGCGACGGCCGGCTGCGCATCGCTTTCGCCCATGCCGAGGCGGAGTCACGCTTCGAACTCAGCAGGATCGGGACGCGCGCGGCGCGCACCGAAGCCGGCCATGTGCTCAGCGGGCGCAAGATCCTGGTTCTCGATGCTCCGGGCGCCGACAGGATCATGGTGCTGGCACGCACCGCCGGCGATATCGCCGCGGAGGCGGGGCTCGGGCTCTTCATCCTCGACCCCAAAAGCCAGGGCGTTTCGCTGCGCTCCTACACGACCGTCGACGACCGGCAGGCCGCCGATCTCGTGCTGGATGGGGCGGTCGCCGAGGAGGTGCTCGGCGATCCGGAGGCAGCTTATCCGGCGGTGGTTGCCGCAACCGACCGCGCGCTCGTCTATCTCTGCGCGGAAGGCGTCGGCGCTATGAGCGCGCTTTGTGAACAAACTCTGGCCTATGTCAGGATAAGACAGCAGTTCGGCCAGCCGATCGGCGACTTCCAGGTCATCCAGCACCGCGTCGTCGACATGCGGGTCCAGCTGGAATGCGCCCGCGCGCTGACGCTCTACGCCGCCAGCGTCGCGGATGGAGAGCCGCTCGAACGGGCCCGGGCCGCGTCGGCCGCAAAGGTACAGGTCGGGCGCTCCGCGCGCTTCGTCGGCCGCGCCGCGGTGCAACTGCATGGCGGCATCGGCATGACGGACGAGCTGGCGGTCGGACACTATTTCAAGCGGCTGCTGATGGTCGAGACCCTGCTCGGCGATATCGATTTCCACCAGAGGCGCTTCGCCAGCCTGCCGTCCGAGCTGGCGTGAGCCGACCCGGTTCACGAATAGTCGGGATCCTCCCGCCAGGGGAAATAGTCCGGCATGTCACGGGAGACGCGGTCGGTAAAGGCCGGCGGACGCTTCTCCAGGAAGCTCGCGACGCCCTCCCGTGCATCGTCCGAACGGCCGCGGGCATAGACGCCGCGGCTGTCGAGCCTATGCGCTTCCATCGGATGCCGGGCGCCCGCCATTTGCCAGAGCATCTGCCGCGTGAGCGCGACGGAAACCGGCGCGGTGTTGTCGGCGATCTCGCGGGCGTAGGCGTAGGCGGCCGGAAGAAGCTCGGCGGCAGGGTGGAGGGAACGCACCAGGCCGGCCTCCAGCGCCTCGCCTGCCGAGACCATGCGCCCCGTCAGGCACCAGTCCAGCGCGCGATCCAGGCCGACGATGCGCTGCAGGAACCAGGTCGAGGCGCCTTCCGGCACGATGCCCCGCCGCGTGAACACTAGGCCGAAGCGGCTATCGTCGGCCGCGAACCGGGCATCCATGGCGAGCGTCATGGTGATGCCGACGCCGACCGCCGCGCCGTGGATGGCGCCGATGACGGGCTTCAGGCTGCGATAGAGCCGGAGCGTAAGGCGGCCCGCGCCGTCGCGGACCTTCTCATGCGAATAATCTATGCTGCCGTCTGGGCGGACCGGCGAGCTCGGTCCGGCCGGCGCATGGCTGCCATAGTCGAACGTGCCCGCCCCTTGCGACAGGTCGGCACCCGCGCAGAACAGCCTGCCGTTCGCGCGGACGACCACCACCCGGACATCGTCGTCGGCATCGGCGCAATCGAGCGCGGCGATGATCTCGTCGATCATCGCTTCGCTGACGGCATTAAGCTTGTCGGGCCGGTTCAGCGTGATCGTCGCGATCCCGTCGTCGACCGAATAGAGAATGTTTTGGAAGCTCACGGCCGGTCGGCTCCTGTCCGATTTTAGACGGCAAGCGCGTCGTAGCGGCGGAAGTGGTCGTCCTCGCTGCCGAAGCTGGCGGCGATGACCAGCGCCCGCTTGAAGTAGCGCCCGATCGCCAGTTCGTCGGTGATGCCCATGCCGCCGTGGAGTTGCACCGCCTGCTGGCTCACGAAGCGGAGCTGGCGGTCGACAGCGATCTTCATGGACGAAGCTGCGGCCGCCCGTTCGCGGGCATCGCCGTCCTGGAGGGCAAGCGTCGCCATGTAGACCATCGATACGGCCTGCTCGATCGCGATCGCCATGTCCGCCAGCCGGTGCCGGAGCACCTGGAACGAGATGAGCGGTTGCCCGAACTGCCTGCGGTCGCGCAGATATGCCGACGTCTGGCTTGTCATTTCGCGCATGATGCCGACCGCTTCCGCGCCGAGCGCGACGATGGCGGAGTCGATGGCCGGCTCCAGCAGCCCGACGGCGTCGCCTTCGCGTCCGATCATCTGCCCGACCGCACCGGCGAACCCGATGTTTGACGTAGCCTCGCCGTCGATCGCGTCAAAATCCTCGCGTGTTAAGCCGGCCGCCGCGGCATCGACGAGGAAGAGCGACGGCGTGCCGGATCCGACCCTTGCGGTCACCAGATAGTGTGTGGCCAGAGGCGCGCAGGAGACCACGGATTTCCTGCCGGAGATGCGGTGGACCGAGCCGTCGCGCGTCGCGCCGGCGCCGACATTCGCCAGTCGAAAGCGGGTCGCGTATTCGGAGTGGGCAAGGACCGTGAGCGCCCGCCCGGCCGCTATGGCTCGCAGATGGCTGCCGGCCGGCTCGCCTCCGGCAGCCGCCAGCGCGGTCGTCGTCAGCACCGTCTGGGGGAAAGGCGCGGCGGCAAGCGCCCTGCCGAGCTCCTCCATGATCAGCATGACCTCGACCGGACCGCCGCCAAAACCGCCGAACTCTTCGGACACGAGGGAGGACTGCAGGGCGATGTCGTCGACGAGGCCACGCCAGAGGACGGCATCGCCGCGCCGTGGTCCCGTGGTCAGGTCCGTGCGTCGTCCGGCGAGATAGCCGGAAAGCGTGTCCCGCAGCATCGTCTGCTCGGCCGTGAAGGATAGATCCATCGCTCAGATCGCCTGCTCGCGCTGCGCCCAGTAGGGTGCGCGCAACTCGCGTTTCAGAATCTTGCCCGATGGATTGCGCGGCAGCGCATCGACGAACGCGACGGACTTGGGACATTTGAAGGAGGCGATGCGACATCGGCAATGCGCGATCAGCTCGGCTTCCGAAACCTGCTGGCCGGGATGTAGCGCGACGAAGGCCTTCACCTCCTCGCCCCATTTCTCCGACGGCACGCCGACGACGCCCACCTCGAGCACGGCCGGATGCTCCGCCACCGCCTGCTCGACCTCAGCGGGATAGATGTTCTCGCCGCCCGAGATGATCATGTCCTTGATGCGGTCGCGGATATAGAGATAGCCATTGGCATCGAAATAGCCGGCGTCGCCCGAATGGTACCAGCCGTCGCGCAGCGCCTCGGCCGTCGCCTCGGGCCGGCCGTAATAACCCTGCATCACGGCGCCACCGCGCAGCAGAATCTCGCCGCTCTCGCCGGCGGGAAGGTCGTTGCCCTGAGCATCTACGATGCGGATTTCCATGTCGTGCAGCGGTCGGCCGCAGGAGGCCAGCAGTTCCGGACGATCGAGATCGTGGTCCTGCGGAAGCAGCGTCGTCCCCATGGTCGTCGTCTCGGTCATGCCGAACATCTGGACGAAGCCGCACCCCAGTTCCTTGACCGCCCGCCGCAGCAAATCGACCGTAATCGGCGAGCCGCCATAGCCGACGACCTGGAGGGATTTGGCATGGCTGCGGTCGAAGGCGGGATCGTTGATGATCTGCTGGATGACGGCAGGCACGAAGCCCGCCTTGGTGATGGGCGCGGAGGCCAGCGCCTGGAGGATGAAAGGGCTGCCGGCCTCGCGGGTGATGTAGTTCGCCGCGCCGACATAGGGCGCGTACATCGCCCAGCAGGTGCCGCCGCTGTGGAAGAGCGGCAGCGGCGTCAAGACGATGTCCTCTGTGCTCCATTCGCCCAGTTCACCGCTTTCGGTGTGCCGGACCGAATTCAGCACGTTGGCGTTGGTGAGCATGGCGCCCTTGGGACGCCCGGTCGTGCCGGATGTGTGGAGTTGCAGCACGACGTCGTCCGGCGACACGGGCAGCTTCGGGTCGACGGCCGACTGCCGGTGGCGCCAGGCGTCGAAGCTCTCCGCGCCTTCGACATGGCCGCCGATCACGACGATACCGCGAAAATCCGGCCGAGCCGCCCTGATTTCCTCGAGCTTTGCCGCGAAATCCATGTCGATGAAGAGGAATTCGGTATCGAAATTCTCGAGCAGGTAATGGATTTCTGGAAGCGCCAGACGCCAGCTGATGGCCGTCAGCACGGTGTTGGACTTGGCGCAGCCCATCAGCACTTCGAAGTAACGCGGATCGTTCTTGCCGAGATAGGCGATACGGGTTCCGGGTTTACACCCGGCGGCGATCAGGCCGTTGGCCACCCGGCTGCTGCGCTCGTCCCAATCCGCGTAGGTAAGGAACTGGTCTTCGTAATAGAGCGCGGTCTTTGCCCCGCGCCGCGCCGCATGGCAGCGCACGATGTCGGCGACGCTGGCGATCCCGGCCCGCGCCGCCGCTTCCTCCGGACTGTCGTCCACAATGCTCATTTTTGCCCTCCAGGAAGGCGCGATCCCAAGCGGCCACGCACGTGCCGCGCGGGTTCACGCGAAGTAGAGAAAGATGATGTCGGCCACGAGCGCGGGACGCTTCTCGCCCTCGATCTCTATGGTGAGCTCGGCCGTCGCCCGCAGGCCGCCGGAGGCCTCCTCAACCGACTTGATCGACGTGACCAGACGAACGCGCGACCCGGCGGGAACGGCGTTCAGGAAACGCAGCTTGTCCACGCCGTAGTTGAGGATGCGCGAGGCCTTCACCGTATAGAGCGGCGGCTGGAGAACGCCGAGCAACGCGAGCGTCAGATAGCCGTGGGCGATGGTCTTGCCGCCCGGGGCTTCCCTCCCGGCCCGCTCGACATCGACATGGATCCACTGCTTGTCGCCGGTCGCCTCAGCGAAGTCGTCGATCATCTTCTGCGTGACGGTCAGCCACTCGCCGGGGCCGATTGCCTGGCCGACGGCCGCGTTCAGTTCACCGGGACTTTCGAAAACCCGTGTCATGGCATGTCCTTTCTCTGGATTGCTCCGATCCGCGTGCCGGCTCAGCCGCCGGCGACGGACCGCGCAATGATGTTGCGCTGGATCTCGTTGGAGCCGCCGTAGATCGAACGCGCCCGGTCGTTGAGGAAGCGCGCCGTGTGCCGGAGCGCGAAGTCCGGCCCAATCGGCTGGGCGTCGCTGCCGGGCGAGAGAGCGCGGCGCTGGTCGGGAATGGCGAGTTCGCCAAGGGCGCGCATGGCCAGCTCGCCGGCGGCCTGCTGCACCTCCGAGCCGCGGACCTTGAGGATGGACGCCATCATGTCGCCGACATTTTCGCCGGCGGACAGGCTCGATATCACCCGTTTCTCGGTCCAGCTCTGGGCAGTGATCTCGATGTCCAGCTCGGCATAGCGGCGGCGGAACGACTGGTCGTCCCACAGTCGGGTGCCGTCGACCGGATCCGATGTCTGCGCCGCGACGCGCGTGTCGCGCAGAAGCGCTCGGGCGACGGCGGCATAGCTGCCGCCGCGCTCGAATTCGAGCAGGTACTTGGCGATTGCCCAGCCCTGGTTCTCCTCGCCGACCCGGTTGGCTACGGGCACGCGCAGGCCGTCGAAGAAGACCTGGTTGACCTCGTGCTCGCCCGACATCGAGATGATCGGGCGCACCTCGATGCCCGGCGCGTCCATGGGCGAGAGCAGGAAGCTGATGCCGGCCTGCTGCCGGCCCTCGGTCGAGGTGCGGACCAGCATGAAGATCCAGTTCGCGTTGTGCGCTTGCGTCGTCCAGATCTTCGATCCGGTGACGACATAGTCGTCGCCGTCCTGCACGGCGCGTGTCGTCAGCGATGCAAGATCGGACCCGGAGCCGGGCTCGGAAAAACCCTGGCACCAGTAGTGTTCTCCCGACAGGATTTTCGGCAGGAAGAACGCCTTCTGCTCCGGCGCACCGAACCGCATGATCACCGGGCCGCATAGTTGCAGCCCGCCGAGGAAGAGCTGCGGAGCATTCGCGCTGGCGCACTCCTCCTCGAATATGTGCCGCTGCATGGCGTTCCATCCGGTGCCGCCATGCTCGACGGGCCAGGCGGGAGCGATCCAGCCGCGCTCGAACAGCGTCCTGTGCCACCAGATTCCCAGCTCGCGCTCCGCCGCCACACCCGTCTGGCGGGCGGCCCGGGCGCGGATGTCGGGTGTCAGCTTTTCAGTAAGGAACGAGCGGACCTCGGCCTGAAAGGCCCGATCACGTTCGGAAAGGCTTCCATCCATCTCTTTCTCCATGGGAGCGTCGGCCGGCCTCGGCCGGATGGACGCGCCGGATCGTCGAGAAAACCTCAGTTCAGGAAGTACTGCGGCACGGCGAGCGTGAGCTGCGGGAACAGCACCATGATCAGAACCAGGAAGAGGTCCACGGCGAGGAACCACATCACGCCTCGGAATATCGCCGTCAGCGAGACGAGATTGCCGACCACCCCCTTGATGACGAACACGTTCATGCCGATCGGCGGGGTGATCATGCCGATCTCGAGCAGCTTGGTCAGCAGCACGCCGAACCAGATCAGGCTGTGGCCGCCTTCCGAGACGATCGGCAGGACGATCGGCAGCGTCAGCAGCATCGCGCCGATCGGCTCGAGGAAGCAGCCGAGGACGAGGTAGACGGCGACGATCATCAGCATGATGACCATCTGGTTGTCGCTCACGCCGAGCACGGCGTCCGAGATGACACCGCCGACGCCGGAAATGGCGAGGAACCGGGTGAACAGGCTGGCCCCGACGCCGATGATGATCAGCGCGCTGGTGGTCAGCAGGCACTCGATCGCCGCGGCCTTGAACCGGCGCCAGGTCAGCGTGCGCTTGGCGAGGCCGACGACGCAGGCGAGGAACGCCCCGACGGCGCCGGCCTCCGTCGCCGTGAAGACGCCGCCGAACAGGCCGGCGAAGATGCCGATCATCACCAGCAGGATCGGCCAGGTATCCGCCAGCGCGGCCATCTTCTCGGAAAGCGGAACATGGCGGACGACGCGCGGGGCGAGAGCCGGATCGAGCTTCACCCGAACCCAGATGACCGTGATGTAGGCGACCGCGGACAGGATGCCGATCGCCAAGCCGCCGAGGAAGAGTTGAGGAACCGGCTGGCGCGCGATGACGCCGTAGAGGATCATCAGGATCGACGGCGGAATGAGCGCGCCGATCGTTCCGGCGACCGCGACCGTCCCGGTTGCGAGCTCGGGATGGTAGCGTGCCCGCATCATTTCCGGCACGGCGATACGCCCCATCGCCGCCGAGCATGCGACGGAAGACCCGCACACCGCCGCGAAGGCCGACGAGCCGAGCACGGCGGAAATGGCCAGCCCGCCGGGAAGGCCGGAGAGCCAGACCTTTGCCGCGTCGAACAGGCCCTTCGTGAGCTGGGCGTGATAGCTCACGAATCCAAGCAGCAGGAACATTGGAACGGAGCTCAGCACCCAGTTGGCCGAGAACTGGTAGGGAATGATGCCGATCGCGCCCCACGCGACGTTCCAGCCGACGAGCGCCCAGATGCCGCAATACGAGACGCCGATCAGCGCCAGTCCGATGGGAATGCGGATCGCCAGCAGCACGAGCAGGATCGTTAGGCCGGCGAAGCCGATCTGGACCTCGGTCATTGCGGAACCCCGTATTCGGCGGAAGGATCAGCGTCTTCCAGCTTCTCGTTCAGCCCGGATTCCGATCCCGTGACGTAGCAGGCGAGCTTGTAGGCGACGACGATCAGGACGAGCACGCAGCCCAGCGGAATGATGTAGTAGGCCGGCCAGATGATCACGTCGGACGTGCCTTGCGTGACGAACGCGCCAACGGCCTGCTTCTTGCCCGCCTCGATGAAGGTTCGCACCGCGAGAAAGCCGAAGATCACCAGCGCGAACAGGTAGGAGAAGCCCTCGAGATGGCGCTGCAGCCATTTCGGCATCATGTCCGTCACCAGCTCGACGGAGATGTTCCTGTTCTTCTCCTCCGTGAAGCAGAGCGACAGGAAGCCGATGATGATCATGTAGTAGTTGGAGACGATCTCGATCGTCCCCTCCACCGCCGAATGGAAGAAATAGCGGAGTATGACGTCCACCGTGATGTGGATCATCATGACGATGATGAATATGCCGCCGAGATTCGTGAACAGATCGATCAATCTCGAGATGAATCTACCGAGACCGGACATGCGCTCCTCCGCATTTCGCCGCGACGAAGCGCGGACATTGCCGCGCCCAGCGGCCTGCCCGCCGTGGAATTGTTCGTGGGTGGACCGGGGGCAGCCTGTCGCCGTCCCGGTCCTGGAAGGAACGGCCTACATTCCGTAGGTCTCGACGTTGATCTTCGAATACGCCTCGTTCCAGAGCAGATCCTGATAGGCTTCCGCACTGTCGATGCTGGCGACGAGGTCGACCCATTTCTCGAACAGCTCGGACATCTTCTGGACTGCCTGGTCAGTGTCCTTGAGGCCGTATTTCTCGGCGTAGGTTTTGGCGATCGACTTCAGGTCGGCATTCGTGAAGTCGCGCGTCGCCTTGAGGAAGTCCTGCGCAGGCGCGACGATCTCGATGCCCTTCTTCTCAGCGGCCTCCAGGGCGGCCAGGTTGTTGACGCGGTAGTTCCAGGAGCCGTAGGCGGAACCATGCGCACCGACGCGCAGGAGTTCGGTGCGCTGCTCGGGCGTCAGGCTGGTCCAGACGTCGAGATTGACGTTCATCAGGCCGGTGCCGCCGAAGCCGCCTCCCGGCACGTCACGGATGATGTACTTCACGGCATCGACGAGGCTGAGGTCCAGCAGTTCCGCCGCGCCGGAAAGCGAGCAGTCGAGAATGCCCTGGCTCAGCCCCTCGAAGATCTCGTTCTGCGGCACCGACACCGAGGTCGCGCCGACCGAATTCGCCCAGCGGGTCCAGTGGGCGCCCGGCGCGCGGATGCGAACGCCCCGCATGTCGGCGGCCGTTTCGACCTTCTTCATGCACATCATCATGTATTCGGTCGACGAGCTGGACGTGAACACCTGGTTCTGCGCCGTCATCTCGTCGATGCAGGCGGGGCAGTTGAGCGTGATGTATTCGATCAGCGCGCCCGTCCACGCGAGGCCGCCGCGATCGCCCGTATCATGCTGGGAGAACAGCATGGTCATTTCCGACACCATGGTCGAGTTCGGAAACTCCGCCGGGAAGTACGGGAACAGCACCATGCCCATGTCGGCGATGTTGTCGCGCACGCCGCCCAACATCTCGGTGAAGCTGAGCAACGACTGCGGATAGACGCGGATGTCGAGATCGCCCTTGGAGATCTCCTTGGCGTAGGCGGCCGATGCCTCCTGCGCCTTCGCACCCGTCGAGTTGGGCGCGAAGCCCGTTGCGTAGCGCAGATCCTTTGCCGCCGCCTGGCTCGCGCCGAGCGCAAGTCCAAGAAGAACGGTCGCGGTTATGCGTCCGAGCAGATTCGTCGATGTCATGTGTCCCTCCCAGGAAGCGCCCTGCAAGCTGTCGCTTGCTTCATTTTTCGAGCGGCACTTTCGCGGAAAATCTGAACTGGCAGGGTTGCAGGCCAATGTCCCTTCGTCAGGGGACCCGGCCGGCGATTGGGTTTTCGTGGGCGGCACGGCTGAGACGAACCCGGAGGTTCCATTCTCAAGGGACAGTGGTCGAACCGGTTTCCCGACCGATAACCGTTTCGATACTCCCAGGTCCGTTCTCGAAAAGGTCTCGGTCGTTCCCCCGGGAACGAAGGCCAGGCCCCAAACCGAGGCGGCCGAAAGGCGGTTCGGAAAGTGACCCCGGGTCGGCGATCTGTCGCCAGCGCTGGCGACCGGCGTTCGAGCGATGTCCGGATTATAGACTTCGACTTGTCGCGGACCGGTTTCCAACCAATCAGGGCTCCAGCATCGGCAGGACGGTGGACTGCTTGACCTGGCCGAGCGCAAAACTCGATTCGATCGAGGCGACGCCTTCCAGCCGGGTAAGCTTCTGCTTGAGGAAGGCTTCGTAGGCCGGCAGGTCCTTCACCACGATGCGCAGCAGATAGTCGCGCTGCCCCGTCATCAGATAGCAGTCGACGATCTCGGGCCAGCGAGCTACTGCCGCGGCGAAGCGGTCGAGTTCCTCCTCGCGCTGGCGTTCCAGCTTGATCGAGGCGAAGACGCTGATCGGCAGGCCCACCTTCGCCTGGTCGACCACTGCGACATAGCCCTTGATTACGCCGGCGGCCTCCAGCATCCGCACGCGGCGGGCGCAGGGCGACGCCGACAGGCCGGCCCTGCTGCCGAGCTGCTCGGTCGTGAGCCGGGCATCCTCCTGCAAGGCGACGAGCAGCTTCCGGTCGATTTCGTCGATTTCCGATTTTGGCATGGATACCCTGCACAAGCATCGATGTTGGCTGACAGAGCCAACATAGGCGCTGTTCTAGATCAAGAATAGCCACATGGAGCGCGTGGCGGCCACTATGATTTCTGATCATGACGCAGGGGGAATGGGAGACTCATGGACAAGCGGCTTGCCTATCTCGCCGAACTCGAAAGGAAGGTGCTGTGGCTGTCGACTTGGATGATCCACAACGCCAATCACCTCCGCCCGAACGAGGACGGCCTGAAGGTCGGCGGCCATCAGGCGTCCTCGGCCTCGCTCGCCACCATCATGACAGCCCTCTACTTCGCCGTGCTGAGGCCGGAGGACCGGGTGGCGGTCAAGCCGCATGCCAGTCCGATCTTCCACGCCATCCAGTATCTGCTCGGCAACCAGACGCGCGACAAGCTCGAGGCTTTTCGCGGCTACAAGGGTGCCCAATCCTATCCCTCGCGCACCAAGGACGTGGACGACGTCGACTTCTCCACCGGATCGGTCGGGCTCGGGGTCGCGCAGACGCTGTTTGCCTCGCTGGTCCAGGACTATCTCCACGCCAAGGATCTGGCCCGTGAACGCCCCGAAGGCCGCATGGTCGCCCTGATCGGCGATGCCGAGATGGACGAGGGCAACATCTTCGAGGCGCTGCTCGAGGGTTGGAAGCACGGCCTGCGCAATACCTGGTGGGTGGTCGACTACAACCGGCAGAGCCTCGACGCCGTCGTGCGCGAAGGCCTGTGGGAGCGCTTCGAGACGATGTTTCGCAATTTCGGCTGGGACGTCGTCATCCTGAAATACGGCTCGCTGCTGCAGGAGGCCTTCGCCGAGCCGTCCGGCGAGCGGCTGCGCGACTGGATCGACAGCTGCCCCAACCAGCTCTACTCCGCACTGACCTTCCAGGGCGGCGCCGCCTGGCGCAAGCGCCTGCTCGACGATCTGGGCGACCAGGGCGCCCTTTCACGACTCCTCGAGAAGCGGTCGGACGATGAACTCGCACGGCTGATGACCAACCTCGGCGGCCACGATCTGCCGGCCCTGCTGGAGGCTTTCGAGTCGGCGCGCCGGCACGACCGGCCGGTCTGCTTCATCGCCTACACGATCAAGGGCTTCGGCCTGCCGCTGGCCGGCCACAAGGACAACCATGCCGGCCTGATGACACCGGCCCAGGTCGACAGCCTGCGCGAGCGGATGAACGTGCGCGCAGGACAGGAATGGGAGCCGTTCGAAGGGTTTGGCCTGGACGATGGAGAAATTGCGGCCTTCCTTGCTGACGTACCGTTCGCCGCCCAGGGCCGCCGCCGTTACGACGCACCTGCGATCGCAGTGCCGCAGCGACTGGACTTCACCCCGCAGGCATCGATGTCGACGCAGCAGGGTTTCGGCCTGCTCATGCACGAGATCGCCAAGCTGGACAGCGACTTCCCGAGTCGGATCGTTACCACCTCCCCGGATGTGACGGTGTCGACGAACCTCGGTCCCTGGGTCAACCGGCGGGGACTGTTCGCGCGCCAGGAGATGGCCGACCTGTTCCGGCGCGAGCGCATACCCTCGACATTCAACTGGCAATTCTCGCCGAAGGGCCAGCACGTGGAGCTCGGCATCGCCGAGATGAACCTGTTCATCATGCTCTCGGCGCTCGGTCTGTCGCATTCCATCTTCGGCGAGCGGCTGCTGCCAGTCGGAACCCTCTACGATCCCTTCATCGAGCGCGGCCTCGATGCCTTGAACTACGCCTGCTACCAGGATGCGCGCTTCATCCTCGCGGCCACCCCGTCCGGCGTGACGCTGGCGCCGGAAGGCGGCGCGCACCAGTCGATCGCGACGCCGCTGATCGGCATGGCGCAGGACGGCCTCGCGAGCTTCGAGCCGGCCTTCGCCGACGAGCTCGCCGTCATCCTGCGCTTCGCCTTTGACTACATCCAGCGCGACGGGGCGGCGGAACCCGACGAGGTCAACTGGCTGCGCGACGCGCTCGGCGGCGCCGTCTATCTGCGCCTGTCGACGCGCTCGATCGAGCAGCCGAAGCGCGACATCGACGACCACCTGGCCGCCGAAATGATCAACGGCGCCTACTGGATGCGCAGGCCGGGGCCGAATGCGCAGGTCGTCATCGCCTATATGGGTGCCGTCGCGCCGGAGGCGGTGGAGGCGGTCGGACTGATGGCGGAGGATCGCCGCGATGTCGGGCTGCTCGCCGTAACCTCGGCCGACCGGCTGCAAGCGGGATGGACCGCCGCTCAGCGCGCCCGCGAGCGCGGCCTCGTCCACGCCCGCAGCCATGTCGAGCGGCTGCTGGCGGCAGTGCCTGGCAATTGCGTACTGGTGACGGTGGTCGACGGCCATCCGGCGACGCTGTCCTGGCTCGGCGGCGTGCACGGCCACCGGACCCGGGCGCTTGGCGTCGAGCATTTCGGCCAGACCGGCACCATCGCCGACCTCTACCGGCACTACGGCATCGACACGCAAGGCATCGTGGCGGCTGCCCAGGCGGTCACGGCCGGACGGCCGATCCGCCATCTGCAGGCAATCTGACGGACGAAGTCCCCGATTTCAGCGGGGCGATGCGGAATCCGGCGATGCTCGCCGCGTCCGCGGGGAGTGTGCCGAGCGAAGCGAAACGGCTGAGAGTGGTCAAGATCAAGAACCGCCGGCGTGGGGCCGTCGGTGATGCATCGCAGCCTTGCCCTGCCGGTCGATCTGCTCGACGGCCCTGAGAGGCAATCCGGCCGAGTGCGGCCAGCCGCCAGCCTCAATCTCCCGGTGACTGGAGTTGTTGCCGCAATTCCCGCTTCAGCACCTTGCCGTAGTTGCTCTTGGGCAGCGCGTCGACGAACAGGTAGCGCTTCGGCCGCTTGAAGCGGGCGATGTTGTCGTTGCAGAAGGCATCGAGCTCGGCCGGGGACGGCTGCCTGCCGCCGCACGGCACGATCACCGCCACGACGATTTCGCCCCATTCGGGATGGGACTGACCGACGACGCAGACCTCGGCGACATCGGCATGCCGCAGCAGAACCTCCTCGACCTCGCGCGGATAGATATTGGAACCGCCGCTGATGATCACATCCTTGGAGCGGTCGCGCAACGTCAGAAGACCCCTTGCGTCGAACGAGCCCATGTCGCCGGTGAACAGCCAGCCGTCCCTGAGGGCATCAGCCGTCGCCTTGGGGTTGTTCCAGTAGCCCGACATGACGATGTCGCCGCGGCAGACGATCTCGCCGACCTCACCGGCCGGCAGCGGAGTGCCGTCCTCGCCGACTACCGCCACCTCGACGCCGAGGCGGGGATAACCCGCGGAGCCCAGCACGTCGGAGTCGTCGGCGGCGTGGTCGGCGCGGCGCAGCCCGGTGATAGTCATCGGCGCTTCGCCCTGGCCGTAGATCTGGATGAACACCTGGCCGAAGACGGCGAGCGCCTTGCGCAGTTCCTCGACATACATCGGCCCGCCGCCATAGACGATGGAGCGCAGGTTGCGCGGCCGGACACCGCTGCGCTCGGCTTCGAGCCGCAGCCGCTGCACCATGGTCGGTGCCAGGAAGGCGCCGACGCCGGGGTGGCTTTCGCAAAGCGCCAGGAACTCCGCCGGATCGAAGGCGCCGCTGTCCGGCACCACCTGGCGCGCCGCGCGGGCGATGTAGGCGGGGATGTAGAGGCCGGAGCCGTGCGACATCGGCGCGGCGTGCAGCAATGTGCAGTTCTCGTCGAGCGCCTCCATGTCGGCGAGATGCGCGAAGCTGCAGGCGTTGAGGTTGCGATGCGACAGCATCGCGCCCTTGGATCGGCCGGTCGTACCGGAGGTGAAGAACAGCCAGGCCAGCGCCGCGGGATCCGATTCGATGCGGCCCTGCCACTCATCCCCCAGCATGGCGGCGTAGTCGGCGCCGCCGATCCGCACCAGCCGGCAGCCCTCGGCCGGCGAGCCCTTCAGCGCATCGGCCAGCGCGTCGACGATCTTCGCCGACACGAAGGCGATGCTGGCGCCGGAATCCTCCAGGATCTGCACCATCTCCTTGGGATGCAGCTTGGCGTTCACCGGCGCCACCGCCATGTTCGCCGCCCAGGTGCCGAAGAACAGCTCGACATATTCCGGGCAGTTCTCGCTCACCAGCGCAACGCGGTCGCCGGGCCGGCCCGTGGCGCGCAGTCCTGCCGCCAGCCTAAGTGCCCGCGAGCGCAGCTCGGCGAATGTCAGCAACTGGCCCGTTCCCCGGAAAACGGCACCGTGGTCGGGAAAGCGTCTCGCCGCCTGGTCGAGCAGGAAATAGCTGTTCATCGGCTCAGGCCGCCGCCAGCCTGCCGGCCCGCGCCGCAGCGCTACGGTCGGCCGCCGGCCGCGACAGGATCTTGCCCAAGGCATCGTCCAGCACCGCGACCGGATCGGCCTGCGCCGAAAACGATCGCCAGCCGACATGGTTGTCCGGCCGCACCAGGATGGCGCCGTCCTCGTTGACCTCGCGCAACCGCAGCCAGGCGCGCTCGGCGTCGATGCAGTCGCCGCCGTCGCCGACCGAAACCACTTTCAGCGCCACCCCGCTGCGCGCCGCAACCGCCATCGCCGCATCGCGCCAGCCTGCGGCGTCGGCGCCAGTGATCAGCACGAATTCGCCGGCGCCGGCGAGATCGAGCGTGGAAAGTCGCTTCCCGTCACGCTCCAGCCATGCATGCGGCAGGCGATGTCCAGGTCGCGTGGTGGGAACGTAGCGCCCGCCCATCGGGTCGCGCTGCGGCGGGAACGTGCCGTCGGCAACCATCGCGCCCTGGTCGTAGCGGAAACCGATCTCGAGATCGTGCGCCTGCCATTCCATGCGCTGCACCCCTATCACCTGGTGGAGCCGGGCGCGCCGGGTGCGCCCCTCGTCGTCGTCGGCGAAGAAGGCCGCGAAATTGCGCCGGCTGGCCTCGCCATCGCCGCGGACGAGGCCGATGCCGACATCGGTGAGTTGATGGTTCTGGAAGGTGAGCAGCGCCCATTTGACGTTGCGGTCGGCGACCGGCCGTCGCTCGGCCTCGTAGCTGTCGAGCAGACCATCGCAAGCCTGCCCCTTCAGCACGGCGCTGAGCTTCCAGGCAAGGTTGTGCGCGTCCTGCACCGCCGAGTTGAGGCCGAGCCCCGTGGTCGGCGGATGCCGGTGCGCGGCGTCGCCCGCCAGGAAGACGCGGCCGAAGCGGTAGCGGTCGGCCAGCACGCCCTCGACGGTCCAGTGGCCGATGCCGATGATGTCCGGCTGCAGGTCCGGCAATTTCAGCAGTTCGCGCATCCGCGGTAGCAGCGAGGCTTCGTCGAAGCGGGCGGGATCGTCCGGCCGGAAGCTGAAATGGAACATCCACTCTTCCGAATGGCGGTCGAACTTCGTCGGCCCGAGCTTGCCGAGCACGCCGCTGCTCCAGGAACCGCCTTCCGGGTTGACGAACCAGGTCGTCATCGCATGGTCGTCGTCCCACCATTGCGACAGGTCGGCGCGGAAATAGACGGTGACCATCTCGGCAAGGTTGGCCGCGCCGGTGAGCCGGCTGCCGACGATCGGGCCGATGGTACGGCCCCCATCCGCGGCAATGACGTAGTCGGCGACGACCGTCTGCTCGTCGCCGCTGGCGCGGTTGCGGATTTGGGCGCGCACGACGCTGCCGTCCTGCTCCAGCGTCACCAGTTCATGATTGTAAAGCAGGCCTTCCGGGTTGCGCACCTCTGCTTCGGTCCGCAGCAGCGGCTCCAGCCTGACCTGCGGATAAAGCGTGCTTTCACAAGGGCTGTCGGCCGCATAGGCGGTGAGCGGCCCGCCGCCGAATGAATCGATGGCATAGAAGGTGCGCCGGTCGAGCGGCCCGTCGCCAGCAAGGCTGGTGCACCAGCGGATCCTGGAGATGTATCTGAGGGGCATCGAGCGGCTGTAGACCGCGTCGGCGATGCCTAGCTGGCGGAACACCTCCATGGTGCGCTGGTTGAGATAGCGTGCCTTGGGCAGCCGCCCGGGAGACGGATGCCGCTCCACGAGCAGCGATTCGATGCCCAGCTCCGACAAGGCGATCGACGACGACAGGCCGCATCCGCCGCCGCCCACGATCAGCACCGGTACGCGACGTTCGCTCATGATGATATCCCCGGTTACGATTCCAGAAGTCCGCGCGCCGCCAGCCAGTTGCGCTGCAGATCGATGGCCTCGGCGAGTTGCGCTGGCTGCCCGGCGTAATAATGCGTCGCGCCCTTGATGACATGGAAGGTTTTGTCCGCGCTCGCCGCAGCCTTGTAGATCATGCCGGTATGCGGCTGCGGCGCGGCGTCGTCGGCGCTGTTCTCGATGGCGAGAAACGGTACGCGGATATGCGCCGCGCAGGCGACGCCGTCGGCGCGCGAATCCCGGATCGACCATTGCGACAGCCATGAGCGCAGGGTCGAAAACCGGCCGAGCGCCACCGGCCCGGTGTTCACCGTCTCCGGATTGCCGAGATAGGACCAGCGCGGCCGCCGGTCGTTGGGATCGACCGACGGATCGACGAAGCGCGGATCGGCGAAGGTGCGGTGAGTGACGAAGCCGCGCTCCATCTCGCCCGAGTTGCGGCGGCGCAGCGTCTCGAGCGTCTCCAGCACCCAGCCCCGGATCCGGTCGATGCGCGCCAGTTGTGCCGCCCGGTAATGCGCCAGGAAATCGGCGGAATAAGCTGGCTGGTTTGGATTGGCGGGATCGTAGATGTCGAGCTCACGGATGCGGTCGTCGGGATCGTGCTCGGTGCGCACCGACGGATCGATGCTGTCCGCCAGCAGCTGGGCGCGCGAGATGTGCGCGGCCTGGAAGATCAGCGCGTCAGCGGGGATGAGTCCCGCGCCCTTGACGTTCACCGGATCGCCGGAAGGCGTCTCGGTGATCGTCGGGTTCTCCGCTTGCGACTGATAGAACAGCGCCAGCGAGCCCCCGCCGCTCCACCCGACGATGACCACCTTCTCGTAGCCGAGGACCTCCTTGGCATGCCGGACATAGGCGCCGAGGTCCAGCAGGACCTTCTCCATGATCAGCGCCGCGTCGTTCTTGGCATAGCGGCTCGCCGCGCACAGCACATGCGCGCCATGCTGCACCGCGGCGCGCGGCACCGGCAGCAGCTGCAGGGTCGAGGTCGGATGCATGAAGATCATCAGCGTCGAGGACGGTCGGCCTCTCGGCACCATCAGGATGCCCTCCAGGTTCACCGCGCCCTGGTTGCCGGCGAAGCCGTAGGTCTCGACGAAAGCAGCCTTTTCCTCGTATTGGAGGTGAACCCAGCGATAGTCCACTTCCAGCAGATCCCGCCCGGCGGATATCATGCGCTCTCCTCGGCTTCGATCCGGGCCGGACTTGCCGCGCCCGATGAACGAGTAGGAGCGGGCATCGAGCGGCGCTGTCCCCCGCCGCTGTTACAGCCGGACACGGGGTCGCCGACGCAATTTGAGCTCGTGCCGTATTCGGCGCGCGCTTGCCGGCGTTGCGCGCGCGGCTACAACTACCGATGTGGAAAGGAGCCCTGCGGCGAAGCCCGCAAGGCGCGTGAGGAGACAGGATGGCCAAGGCGCAAAAGATGGAGGACCCGGCGGTCGCCGAGGAGATCAGCCGTCATCGTCTGCCCGACGGCTTCTTTGCCCCGGAGGCATCGCTGCCGCACGCCTTCACGGTGGTCGCCAACAGAGTCAGCCTGACGCTGCAGAAGATGTACAGCGAGCGCTTCGGTCTGTCCGTCGTCGGATGGCGGCTGATGGCCATACTCGGCACCCATTCGCCGCTGTCGGCCAAGGCGCTGGCGGAACTGACCGCCATGGACCAGGTCAGCATCAGCCGGGCGCTGGAGCAGTTGGTGAGCAAGCGGATGGTCTCGCGCCGTGTCGACCCGAGTGACCGCCGGCGCGTCGTGCTGCGCCTGAGCAAGAAGGGCGAGGTTGTCTACGGCCAGGTCGTGCCGGTGCTGTTCGCCGCCGAGAACGCGCTGGTGTCCGGCCTGTCGGAGGATGACGCCCGCACGATCCACCGCATCATGCGCAAGCTCATCGACCGTTCGGCGGATGTCCTGCCGGAAGACGGCGACTGGCAGACGGTCCTGCGCGACTACGGCTACACCGAGGGTGGCGGCCAGGCGCCGGTGGACGTCGGCGATGCGGCGACGGACCAGCCAACCGCTGCCGGCGAATAAACCGATTGAACACCGGTCCCAACAAGGGGGGACATACCCGACCGGCCCTGCAACCGATGATCGAATCCACGGTCGGGAACCATTGCATGGTTTCCGCGGGTCGGTCTCGGGCGGCCGCTTGCCCTCGGGCGCAGAGAATTGCGAGGAGAATACGATTATGGACCAACAGTTGGAAGCGCCGCGCGTGGCTCCGCGCAATCCCGGGCTGACCCCGACGATGCTCAATCACGCCGCCTGGGTCACGCATGACGTCGCGGCCACCCACGACTTCTACACCCGTATCATGGGCATGGAGATCGCCAGCACGGTAATCGACGACAAGGTCCCCTCGACCGGCGACGCCTTTCCTTATTTCCACATCTTCTTCAAGATGAAGGACGGCTCGACCTTCGCCTTCTTCGAGGCCCCCGGGCTGCCGGCGCCGGCCAAGTCCACGCACCCGGCCTACGACATCTTCAACCACATCGCGCTGGAGGTTCCCTCGCGCGAGGACATCATGAAGTGGTACGACTGGCTGAAGCTCAACGGCCTCGACGTCGTCGGCCCGACCGATCACAAGGGCCTGATCCTCAGCATCTATTTCCATGATCCCAACGGCGTTCGCCTGGAGATCACGACGCCGCTCGACAAGGACTGGAACAACCACACCGAGAATGCGAAGGAGGACTTCGCACTGTGGGTCGGCACCAAGGAGCGGGCCAAGCGCGAGGGCAAGGATGTGGCCGGAGAACTGGTCAAGCTCGCCGAGGACCTCCGCAAGCGCTACGGCGATTGATGGGACTTTGAGACGCACGCGTTCGGCATTCGGGGCACCATCCCGGATGCGCCGAACCGTCTGCCTGGCGTAGCGATTGGATGCGCAGTACGCATTTGGCTACCGACGCCTTGCCAACTGACAAATTAATCTCTTGGGATACCGCATGAACAAGGACTGGCTCGGCCTGACCGGCACCGCCTGCGTCGTCACCGGCGCGGGCAGCGGCATAGGACGGACGATCGCCGCCAGCCTTGCGCAGGCGGGCGCCAAGGTGGCCATCCTCGATCTCGATGCCGGCAAGGCCGAGGAAAGCGCTGCCCTCATCCGGCAGGAGGGCGGCGAGGTGCTCGCGGTGCGGGCCGACATCGCCAATCCGTCGAGCGTCGAGGCGGCCGCCGAGACGGCTGCGTCGGCCTACGGGCCGTGCAAGCTGCTCGTGAACAATGCCGCCCTTATCCGCAACGGGCCGCTGGCCGAGCTTTCGCTCGCCGACTGGAACGCGGTGCTCGGCGTAAATCTCACCGGCTTCTTCGTCTGCTCGCAGGTCTTCGGCCGCCGCATGATGGCGGATGGCGGCGGCAGCATCGTGCATGTCGCATCGCTGTCCGGCACCTATCCGCAGCCGACCAGCGGCGCCTACAGCGTCAGCAAGGCTGGCGTGCTGATGCTGTCGAAGAACCTCGCGCTGGAGTGGGGCGAGAAAGGCATCCGCAGCAATGTCGTCAGCCCGGCCATGGTGCTGACGCCGATGTCCGAGGTGATCTACAAGGACCCGGTCGTGAAGGCGAAGCGCGAGGCGGTCGTACCGGTGGGTCGCATCGGCCTGCCGCAGGACATCGCCGACGCGGTCTGCTTCCTCACCAGCGACCGGGCGAGCTATGTCAGCGGCCAGGAGATCCTTGTCGACGGCGGCTGGAGCGCCGCGCTGCTGGCGACCGTGCCGCGGCCGGGATTCGACCAGCCGAAAAAGACCTGACGCAGAGCCGGAGGAGCCGATGCCGCGCCCGAAATCCACGAAATCGCTGGAGGAGCGCCTCGACCATGCCGAGGACTATATCGAGATCATGCAGCTCATCTGCGCCTACGGGCCGGCGGCGGACGCCACCCACTGGGAGCTGATCAAGGAGATCTGGGCAGAGGACAGCGTCTACGAGATCGGCGGACTCGGCGTCTATGAAGGCCATGAGGGGCTGAAGCAGGCCTTCTACGGCGAATTCCATCAGGGGCTGATGCAATCGGGATCCGGCCACGTCTCGTCCATGCCGCATCTCGTCATCGACGGCGACCGCGCGGCGGCGACGCATCACGGCACGCTCTACAAGCAGATCGACGGAAAATTCCCGGTGATCCGCCTGATCGCCTCGCGCTGGGAATTCGAGCGCCGGGCCCAGGGTTGGGTCGTGGTGCGGCGCACCAACGAGCTGCTCCAGGAGAACCCGCGGGCCCAGGCGCTGCTCGCCCGGGTCAAAGAAGGTCCGGCGGCGGCGAAGCTCGCGGCCGAATGATCGGCCGCATCATCCTGCCCGTCCCACCAGCGTGTGCTTCGCCAGTTCCTCGAACGGATAGGCGACCCCGCCGCGCTCGTTGCGCTCGTAGCCGGTCTTGAAGTCGGCATTGCGCCGGTACGCTGCCGCGACCGCCGGACGCGCGGCGATGGCGTCGTGCCAGCGTGCGAGGCTCGGCCTGCCGTCGCCTACGCCGAGATATTTTGTCCACGGAAAGCAGGCGATATCGGCGATCGAGTAGGCGCCGGCCAGATACTCGCTGCCGGCGAGCCGGCGCTCCATGACGTCGCGCAGGGCATCGAACATGCGGGCATAGCGGCGTTGCGGATAGGCGAAGTCCGTATCCGGCTCGAGCCGTTGCGCGAACATGCGGAAGTGCCAGAACTGGCCGCCGATCGGGCCGAGATTGGCCATCTGCCAGAACAGCCACTGCATGGTCTCGCCGCGGCCGCGCATGTCTTCAGGCAGCAGCCGCCCGGTCTTTTCCGCCAAATACTGCAGGATCGCTCCGGATTCGAACACCGTCACCGGCTCTCCGCCGTCGTCCGGCGCGTGATCGCGGATGACCGGCACCTTGGCCGTCGGCGCCCCGCCCAGCCTGGCCGGATCGAACTGCTCGCCCTTGCCGAGATCGACGAAGACGAGTTCGTAGGGCAGGCCAAGTTCCTCAAGGCCGATCATGACCTTGTAGACGTTCGGGCTCGACGAGTAGAACAGCTCGATCATCCCCGCTCCTCACTCAACGTGGCGTCGTGCGGAAGGAGGCGAAGGGCAGCGCGTAGGGCGTCGGTTCCATCAGCATGCAGTCGTAGCTGCCCAGCAGCGTCGTCCCGAGCGCGGCGCGCTGCGACCGATAGGCATCCGCCATGACGGGATCGCTGTCGAAGGCCCGCCAGCCGCGCCGCCAGACCGTCTCGTCCGGCCAGGAGAACAGCATGACCAGCGCCGGCATGGCCGGGCCGCTGACCATGTCGCAGACCGCCATGACCTTCGCGCCAGCGGCCTGGATGCGCGGCAGGTAGGTCGAGGACAGGAACTCCGACACGGCCGTATTCTGGCCGGGCAGGATCTTCTGGGTGACTAGCTGGTGCAGTCCCCCGATCCGCTGGTCGCGCTCCCTGTCGTCCTGCTCGAAGGATGGGTTGGGGCGCATGAATATGAGGTGGTTCTCCTCCACCATTTCCGACCCGGCATTGGTGGCGGCGCGGATTCTTGCCCATTCGGGATCGGCGTAGAAGGCACCCCAGCAGGCTTCGCGTTCGGCGAAATCCTTCCATTCCATGACGTAGCAGAACAGCGGCATGCGCGGCCCGGCGACGGCCGACCAGCGGCCGACGACGTGCACGCCGTGCTTCTCCAAAAGTCGCGGCGTGTGATTCTGCATGCGGTCGTGGTTGTCGTCCATGCGCCCACGCTCGATCAGGTATTGCCGCATCTCGTAGATCATCCGAAACCTTCTCCTCTCGGGCCGCTGGATCGAAGCGATCATCGGCGGCAACGGCACGCCGATGTCTGTCCCTTCGGCCGGTACACGGCGCCGGTCACCGATGCGAGGGACTTTTTAGCCGGAAGGCAACGTTAAGCTGCGGCGCGCAGCCCGATAACCTTACCCGCCGGCTGCGCCCGGGAGCGGATCATTGGCCACAACGTCGGAACCGTCACGCCCGCTCGACCTCGGCGAAGCGGCGCCTGCGACCGCAGGGGTCACGCGCGCGCTGTTCTTCCTGGCCGTCGCCTCCTTCTCCGGCGCCGCCACGACGCGCATCATGGATGCGATCCTGCCGCAGATCGCGCATGAGTTCGCCGTCACGATCGGCGCGGCCGCCTTCGTCGCGACCGCCTACGCCTTCGCCTACGGCCTGTTCCAGCTCGTCTTCGGGCCGCTCGGCGATCGCTACGGCAAATACCGCATTATCCTGCTCGCCTGCGCCGGCTCGGCCCTCACCACCCTTGCCTGCGCCTTCTCCGGCACGCTCCCCGGGCTCGCGGCCGCCCGCCTGCTGTCAGGCATGATGGCCGCGGCCATCGTGCCGCTCTCCATCGCCTGGGTCGGCGACGTGGTGCCCGGCGATGAGCGGCAGCAGGTGCTCGCCCGCTTCATGTCGGCGCAGATCATGGGCCTGCTGGCGGGCCAGATCGGCGGCGGCGTGCTCGGCGAATATTTCGGCTGGCGCTCGGCCTTCCTGTTGATCGCGGCGGTCTATGTGCTCGCCATCGCCGGCATGCTGTTCGAGATCGTTCGCAATCCGGCGCTCACGCGCGCGAAACCGGCTGCGGATGCCAGCCTGCGCAAGAGCTTCGCCACCTTCGCAGGCCTGGTCCGCCGGCCGGTCGTGCGTTTCGTGCTGGCCATGGTCGCGATCGAATCCTTCGCCATGTTCGGCGCCTTCACCTATGTCGGCGCCAGCCTGCGCTACCGCTTCGGCTTCGACTATGCGTCGGTCGGCCTCTACCTTGCCGTCTACTGCGCCGGGGGATTGGTCTACGTCCTGTTCTCGCGGCGGCTGATCGGCTGGCTCGGCCCTTCCCGGCTGTCATTCTGGGGCACGGTGCTGGTTGCGGCGACCTATGTGGCGATCGCGATCACGCCGGTTGCGGAAGCCTATCTTCCGGCAATCGCCGTCATGGGCCTCGGCTTCTACATGCTGCACAACACGTTGCAGACGCTGGCCACGCAGATGGCGCCGGACGCACGCGGCTCGGCCGTGGCGCTGTTTGCCACTTTCTACTTCCTCGCACAGGCCGTCGGCGTCTATCTCGCCGGCCTCGTCATCGACCGGCACGGCACATCGCCGGTCTTCCTCGCGGCGGCGGCGCTGCTGCTCGTGCTCGGCTTCCTGCTGCTGCGCGCCATGCCGCAGGAGCTGCGGAACCGCTGACGCGGCAAGCGCTTGGCGCTATCTCACCCGCTCCAGCACCGAAACGTAGTTGGCGACGGCGACCCCGCCCATGTTGAAGACGCCGGCGAGCGAGGCACCGGGCACCTGCATGTCGCCGGCCTCGCCGGCCAGTTGCATGGCGGCGATGGCGTGCATGGAGACGCCGGTGGCGCCGATCGGGTGGCCCTTTGCCTTCAGGCCGCCTGACGGATTTACGGGCAGCTTACCGTCTTTCAGCGCAGTGCCCTCGCGAACGACCTTGTGACCTTCACCGGGCCTGGCCAGCCCCATCGCCTCATATTCGATCAGCTCGGCGATGGTGAAGCAATCATGCGTCTCGACGAAGGAGAGATCGTCCAGGGTAATCCCGGCCGTGTCGAGCGCGCCCGCCCAGGCGCGCCGCGCGCCTTCGAAAGCGAGCACGTCGCGCCGGCTCATCGCCATGATGTCGTTGACATGGCTGCGCGCCCGGAAAGCGATGGCGCGCGACATGGCGGCCGCGGTCTCCTCGTCGGCCAGCACCAGCCGCCGCCGCGCCGTCCGAGATCAGCGAGCAGTCCGTGCGCCGCAGCGGCGCGGCCACATAGGGGTTCCTGTCCGAAACGGTGTTGCAGAAGTCGAAGCCGAAATCCTTGCGCATATGCGCATAGGGATTGGCCATGCCGTTGGCGTGGTTCTTGGCGGCGATCATGGCGAGCTCTTCCGAGCGGTCGCCGTAGCGCTGGAAATAGGCTTGGGCGATGCGCCCGAACAGCCCGGCGAAGCCGCCGTCGATGTCGGCCTCCTCTTTGCGGTAGCTGGCGCCGAGCAGGATGTCGCCGACCTCGGCCGTCGGCGTCGCGGTCATCTTCTCGACGCCGACGACGACCGCGATGCGGCCGCGGCCGGCCTCGATGAAGTCGAGGGCGGCATGGATCGCCGCCGAGCCGGTGGCACAGGCATTTTCCAGCCGCACCGCCGGCACATGCGCCAGCGCCTCGTTGCCCATGGCGACCAGGCCGCCCTGGAAATCCTGCCTGGAGAAGCCGTTGTTCATCACACCGACGAAGATGCCGTCGACGTCCTGCGGGCCGATGCCGGCATGGCCGAGGGCTGACGCCACGACGGACGCCATCAACTCCTCGGCGCCGGTGGCGTCGAGCTTGCCGAAGGGCGAATGCGCCCACCCGACGATCTGTCCCTTGGGCATTGCAGTTTTCTCCGTATCCTGACTGCGGGTTGAGTGGCCTGGGCGATTGGCCGCGATCCACAAGGGAAGGCGTTCGGCATATTGCCCACGGCGATGTTGGCGTGCATCCCCTTGCGAAGGCACGATCGATCTGCCCCCATTTGGCGGGACAGCCGAAGCCTGATGATCGGCCTAGAGACGCCCGGCGGACAATGAGACGACTGGCTTTGCACGACGGGAGAACGAGGTGACGGAATTCGACGTGGTGGTGGTCGGCTCCGGCGCGAGCGGCATGAGTGCCGCGATCGTCGCCGCCAGGCATGGCCTGAGGACGCTGGTGGTCGAGAAGACCGAGTTCTTCGGCGGCACGACAGCCTATTCGGGCGGCGTCGCCTGGATCCCCAACAACCACCACATGAAGGCGATCGGAAAGGACGACAGCCGCGCGCAGGCGGTCGAATATTTGCGGGCCACCCTCGGCAACCACTACGAGGCCGCCAAGATCGAGGCCTATCTCGACAACGCCCCGGCCATGCTGCGCTACATGGAAGACAACACCGAGCTGGAGTTCGTCGCCGTGGGCACGCCCGACTACCTGCCCTGGAATCCCGGTGCCTCGAGCCATCGCGGCGTGCTTGCCAGAGAGTATGACGGCAGCCGGCTCGGCGAGCATCTCCACCAGCTGCGGCGGCCGCTCAGGGAATTCACCGTCTTCGACAGCATGCAGGTCGCGGGCGTCGACATCATTCCGCTGCGCAAGGCGTTCCGCAGCGTCGGGGGTTTCTTCCACACGACCCGCATGGTTGCCAACTATGCCCTGCAGAAGGCCCGCCACGGCAGGGGCACGCGGCTGGCCAGCGGCAACGCGCTGGCCGGGCGCCTGCTCAAGTCCGCGCTCGATGCCGGCGTGACGCTCTGGCGTGAAACGGCGGCGAAGCGCATCGTAATGGAGCACGGCCGCGCGGCGGGCCTCGTCGTGACCCGGGAGGGCAAGGAGGTCACGGTCACCGCCCGCCGCGGCGTGGTGCTGGCCAGCGGCGGCTTCGGCGCCAATGCCGAGATGCGCAAGGAGTTCATGCCGCTTCCCGAGCACCACGTTTCGATGCAGCCCGAAGGTAATGTCGGCGACGGCGTCCGGCTCGGGGTCGAGGCGGGCGGCGAGTTGGTCCGAACCAATCCCGCCAACGGCATCTTCACGCCGGTCTCCATGGTCAGGGACCGCGACGGCGCGATGAAGCGCTTTCCGCACATCATGATCGACCGCTACATGCCGGGCTCCATCGCCGTCGACGCGACCGGCAAGCGGTTCGTCAACGAAGCCGATTCCTACCAGACCTTCGTCATGACGATGCAGCAGCGCGGGCTTGGCAAGGTGCACATGATCGCCGACCGCGCGTTCCTGCGCCGCTACGGCATGGGCCTGGCGCGGCCGTTCCCCTACCCCGTCCGCAAATGGGTCGACAACGGCTACCTGGTGGAGGCGGCGTCTTTGGCCGAGCTGGCGCGGAAGATCGGCGTCGATCCGACGACACTGGAGACGACTGTCGCAACCTTCAACCTCGGTGCCGTGCAGGGAGAGGATCCAGAATTCAGGCGCGGTGCCGACGCGCATTCGCTTTATCGCGGCGACCAGGAGAACAAGCCCAATCCGAGCCTCGCACCGATCGTCAAGCCGCCCTTCTATGCGATCGCGCTGGTTCCCGGCGACCTCAGCTCCGTCGCGGGGCTGCGGACCGACGAGCGGGCGCGGGTGCTGGACAGGCAGGGAGCACCGATCGGCGGCCTCTACGCCGTCGGCCTCGACATGAATTCGATGACCCGCGGCCTCTATCCGGCCGGCGGCTCCAGCCTCGGCCCGGCGCTCACCTTCGGCTATATCGCCGCCCGCGACATGGCCGGTATATCCGCGACGACGCAGTCCGCTTCGCCGGAAGCTGCCGTCCAAGCCTGAGCGTGCGAGCCGATGAACACCGGTCCCAGCCGGCGGGTACAGATGCGCCATCCCGCGCCGGCTATGCCCGAACGCAGCCTTCTTCAGCATCTTCCGGCGATCACGTGAGCGGCGGAAGACCCATCAGCAACAATCGGGAAAACGCCATGGCCAAGACCGTCGACCTCAATGCCCGCCCCCGCGACTGGCTGGGCGGGGCGCTCGTCAAGGATCTCGTCTCCTTCGTCGCCGGCGGCGGCAGCGGGATCGGCGAGGCCACGGCCAAGACGCTGGCCGTGAACGGCGCGAAGGTGGTGGTCGCCGACCGCCGCAAGGAGCCGGCGGTGCGGGTCGCCGCCGAGATCGTCGAGGCGGGAGGCGAGGCGATCGCCGCGGTCATGGACGTCTCCGTCCAGGCAGACATCGACGCCGCGGTCAAGGCGACGGTCGACCGGTTCGGCAAGCTCGACATCCTCGTCAACTCGGCCGGAGTGATCTTCCCGGCCTCGCTGGAGGACTGCTCGCTCGATGACTGGCGCACCTCGTTCCTGGTGAATGTCGATGCCGCACTGCTGCTCGCCCGCGCCTGCCTGCCGCATCTGCGCAAGAGTGGCAACGCCTCGATCGTCAATGTCTCGTCGCTTGCCGGCCAGAGCGCCTATCCGAACGGCGGCGCCTATGGACCGAGCAAGGCGGCGCTGATCTCGCTGACCCGCCAGATGGCGCTGGAATGGGCGGAAGACGGCATCCGCGTCAACGTGGTGAGCCCGGGCACGATCGACACGCCGCTGACGCGCGCCAACATGCGCCCCGACATCATCGCGCAGCGTGAGGCGAAGATCCCGCTCGGCCGGCTCGGCGTCGCCAGCGAACTGGCCGACACGGTGGTCTTCCTGGCGTCGCCCGCCGCCTCCTTCGTCACCGCCCAGAACGTCAATTGCGACGGCGGCCTGTCGCAGAGCCTGATGGTGCAGAAGTTCTACGCCAACAAATAGGCGCCATTCGCGGCGCCGGCCGACCGGTGCCGCCCCTCCAGGCTCGCACGCCGCGCCTTCATCGCGGCAGAAGTCGAACACCTCGATGACCGCCAACGGTCCCGCGCCGCTCTCGTCGATCTTCTGCTTCTTCGGCGCCTTCTTCCTGTTCTCCTGCACCGACGCCGGCGCGAAATACCTGGTGCTTGCCGGCATGCAGCCGCCCTTCCTGAGCTGGACGCGCTTCCTCGTTCACGCAGTGCTGGTGTCGCTGCTGCTGAGGCTCTGGGTCAGGCCGCAGCGCTTCGCCCCGGCCAATCCCGGCGCGCACGTTCTGCGCGGCATCCTGCTGTTCCTCTCCGGCCTGTTCAGCTTCTGGTCGCTGATCACGCTGCAGCTCGTCGAGTTCATCGCCATCATCTTTATGGGACCGCTGGTCATCACCGCGCTTGCCCAGCCGCTGCTCGGTGAGAAGGTGGAATGGCAGCGCTGGATCGCCGTCGGCGTCGGCCTGATCGGGGTGCTGGTCATCACCAGGCCGGGCTTCGGCACGTTCAAGGCCGGCCACGCCTCGGCCCTGCTCGCCATGCTGACGCACAGCCTGTTCGTCATCATGACGCGGCGCATGAGCGCCATGGAGACGCAGGAGAGCCTGCTCATCCTGCCGGCGGTGGTGGCGACGGTGTTCATGCTGCCGGCCGTTCCGCTGACCGGCTCGCTGCCGGCGAACGGACTGCAATGGGCGGTGCTGCTGTCGCTCGGCGCCTTCGCCGCCATGGGACACTGGCTGTTCCTGCGCGCCTACCGGACGACGGAGGCCTCGGTGCTGGCGCCCTATGCCTATGTCCAGATGCTGTGGACGGCTTTATTCGGCTACTTCCTGTTCGGCAACATCCCCGACGGCTGGACGATGCTGGGCAGCGCCATCATCATCGCGGGCGGGCTTTACCTGATGCACCGCGACCGGCTGGCGCGGGCCCAACATCGCTGACGGGCCTGCCGCCGGAAGCCGCAGCCACGCTCCATCCTCGCCACGCCCTGCCTTCGCAGTCTGGCCATTGTTCGAAGAGCGCTCCCTGCCGCGGAGGGAGAAGTCGGGAAGCGGGGCGCTGGGCCGAGCCTCTTTAGTAAAAACATGGCGCGGCCTTCGCGCCCCGCCGGCGATTTCGGGCACCATCCCGTTCCGCTTCGCTATAGCTCCGGCTCCGGCTTCTTGCGTCGCCTCGGCTGGCCATGCCGCAGCACTCGTCCAGTGCGCCCCGCACGTAGTTGCGGAGGAGGAACCTTCGGACGGGCCTCCCCGGGCGCGGGCTACGTCTTCCCGCGCCGGAGGCGCCGGTCCCTCCCCACCAAACCACCGTCGCGACCGGTGTTCCCGCGGGAGGAACTGCCGGGATTATCGGCGAGACGGAAAGGGAGGGGATAGAAATCGGCTGAAACGCGTCTCTTGCCTGCCGCCGGGATCGCGGCGAAAGCAGGTAAGTGCTGTCGACAGTTTGCTTTTTTCGGCCCGCGCGACTTCTGGACTGCCGCCGCCTTTCTGCCGAAGAAAATATACTGTCCCCCTTTTTTGCTTATAGCGGCGCTGCCGCAACGGCTTCGCCGCGCGCTGGGAGCGGCGGCCAGTGCTCAGCTAGTAGGACTTGGCGACCTCCGCCTTGTAGGCGTCGAGAACCTCCTGGGCATCGGCGAGACCCGCCGCCCTGGCGCGTGCGATCCAGGCGTCCTCGAGCGGCTTCAGCCTGACCTTGAGCTCTGCGATCTGTTCGTCGGACGCTTCGGCAATGCGGTAGTTGGCGGCGCGCATCTTCTCCAGGGCGAGCTTGTCCGCCTTGTCGTAGGCCTCTCCCACCTTCCTGGCGAAGACCTCGCCCGAGATCGCCATGATCGCCTCGCGGTCCTGCTCGGAGATCTCGGCCCATTTGTCAGCGTTCAGGCCCATGACGATGACCGAATTCGCCAGGCCGCCCGGCACATGGTAGACGCCGTCCATCAGGTCGAGCTGGTTGAAGCCGGGAATGGTGTTGAGGTTGGTGACCTGGCCGTCGATCGTTCCGGTGGCCAGCATCTCATAAGCCTCGGCGGCGGATTTCAGGATCGGCACCGCGCCGACCAGCTTCAGCACCTCAGTCAAGGTCACGGAGCTGCTGCGCAGCTTCAGTCCGGCAAGGCCATCGACGGAGGCGACCGGCTTGCCCTTGGTCACGACCTGCAGCGGCGTGATCACCAGCAGCGACAGTGGCTCGACGCCCTCGAAAACGCCGTGCCGCGCGATGCGGGCGCGGTAAGTCCGGTCGAAGGCCGGCGCCAGCACCGCCGCATCCGGGCCGATCAGCGGCAGGTCGCCGAGCTCGATCATCGGAAAGCGCCCGGGCGTGTAGCCGGCCACCATCCACGACAGGTCGGCCAGGCCGTCGCGCACGACATCGTACTGCGCCGAAACCGTACCCACGACCTTCGGCGACACCTCGACCTTCACCCGGCCTTCGGTGACCTGCTCGATCTCCTTCAGCCAGGGATGGACGACATCGTCCCACAGGAAGAAATTGGCGGGCAGCCAGTTCGAATAGCGGATGGTCACCGTCTCGGCGAAGGCCGCCGTCGCCGACAGCGACAATCCGGCCGCCAGCGCCACGCCGGCCAGCATCTTCAACAGCATGGTCTCCTCCCAGAGCTGTGGTTTCCCTCGCAGCATGCGAGCGGGCGGCAAGAGCGTATGTCCCTTGCGGGGTGACGGGGGCGGGACGGCAGTCCCACACGCGGGGGACGGAGGGACCGTTGCAGGGCGCCTACATCTTCCCTGTTCCGACAGGGGAGGAAGACGCATGGCCGCGCCGGCCCAAAAATCCGATCTGCTCGAACCGCCGTCGATGACGCTCGACCCTTATGCAATGGCGGTGCTGGAGGACCCCCTGCCCTTCTACCGCGCGCTGCTCGATGCCGGGCCGGTGGTCTGGTTCGAGAAATACGGCGTCTACGGCGTCGGCCGCTATGACGAACTGCGACAGGTGGTGACCGACTACGGCCGTTTCACCGCGTCGAGCGGCGTCGGCATCACCGACGCGCGCAAGCCGGAGTTCCGCGGCCGCCCACCAAGCGCGCTGGTGGAGGTCGACCCCCCGCAGCACACGGAGACGCGCCGCGTCGCCAACCGCATCATGTCGCCGCTGGTGATCCGCAAGTGGCGCTCGCTGTTCGAGGAGAAGGCCAGGCTCGCGGTCGACGCGATCCTTGAAAAGGGCACGTTCGACGGCGTGCGCGACCTCGTCGAGGCGGTCGTGTTCGGCGGCTTTCCGGTGGCGATGGGCATCCGCTTCGACGCCGACGCCATCCGCGCCATCGGTTACATGTCGTTCAACCAGACGGGTCCCGAGAACGAGCTTTATTACAAGGGATTGAAGGCGGGCGAGCCTTATCTCGACTGGTTCATGGCGGCCTGCCAGCGCGACGCGGTCGCTCCCGGCTCGATCGCCGACGCGTTCTTCAAGGCCGAGGAGGCCGGCGAGCTGCTGCCGGGCATCGCCTCCAACATCACGCGCTCGCTGGTGCGCGGCGGCATGGACACCACCATCAGCGGCATGTCGGCGGCGCTGCTGCTGCTCGCCGGCCATCCCGACCAGTGGTCGGTGCTGAAGCAGAACCCCGGACGGGCGCGCTTCGTCTTCGACGAGGCGATCCGGCTGCAGGCGCCGAACCATCTCGTCTACCGCTGCACGGCCGGGGATACCGAGCTCAGCGGCCATTTCCTGCGCGGCGACACCAAGATCGCGACCTTCCCGACCGCCGCCAACCGCGACCCGCGCAAATGGGAGCGGCCGGACGACTTCGACGTGATGCGCGACACCGCCAACGTCCACATGTCGTTTGGCGCCGCCGACCACAATTGCATCGGCCAGAACGTGGCGCGCATGGAGGCCGAGTGCATGCTGGGCGAGCTCGTCCGCCGCGTCGGCACGATCGAGCCGGCCGGCGAGCCGCAATACCTCATCCACAACCAGCTGCGCATCCTTGAGCGGCTGCCGCTCCGCGTCACGCCGGCCTGACTGGGGTTATCGCATATGGAAGCTCTGGAGGCGTCGGCCGGCCGGCTACCCCCACCCCTGACCCCTCCCCTCAGGGGGGAGGGGAACTTTGCGGCCGCCATGCCGAGCGAAATCGTCACCGATTCATGTCTGGCACAACAGCGGCAATATCCCCCTCCCCCTTGAGGGGAGGGGTTAGGGGTGGGGGTAGCCCCGTATGCGATAGCCCTGCCGGCCTGACCGGCGGCACAGCCCGAACCTGGAGAGCTCACCCCGTGGCGACGTTCCGACACTTCACCTTCCTGAAACGCAAGCCCGGCCTGACGGTCGAGGACTTCACCGCAGCCTGGAGCAACGGGCATGCGTCCCGGCTGCTGTCTGGCGACACCTTCTGGTCGAGCGTCGCCAGCTATCGCCAGAACCGCGTCCTGCCGGCGATTCCCGAGGTCACGCCGGAGCCGCTGTGGGACGGCCTCGTGCAGATCGAGCTGAAGGACGACGCCGACGCCGTCCATGACGGCCCGCTCGGCAAGAGCATCGGCGCGGAGGACTTCGTCGACCCCGGGCAGATGGTGCAGTTCGTGGCCGAGGCGAAGGTGGTGCTCGACGGACCAGCCCGCGGCGTCAAGATACTGAGCCTGCCGCGTCGCAGGGCCGGCCTCAGCCCGGCCGAGTTCAGCCGCCATTACCGCGAGGTGCACGGCGCGCTGGTGGCGCGCAACGAGGCGTTCAAGAAATACGCCAACCGCTACGTGCAGCACCACGCCCGCGCCGACACCGTAAAGACGACCGAGGGTTTCGTGCCCTATGACGGCATCTCGGAGTTCTGGTTCGACAGCCTCGACCATGCGCGGGCGGCGTGGGCGGCACCCTCCTACATGGCCGAACTGCGGGCCGACGAGAAGAATTTCGTCGGCAGCCCGCCCTCGCACCGGCTGCTGGTCAAGGAAGTGATGTTTCCGCGCCTGTGACGGGACACATGAACCGTATCGCAACACCGTGCCGGCGTATCTGCCGGCAGGATCCTGATGCCGGCTTCTGCGTCGGCTGCGGCCGCACGGTGCGCGAGGTGTTCCTGTGGTTCGACATGACCGAGGAGGCGCGTGCCGGCGTCGTCGAAGCCCTGCCGGCACGCCTGGCGTCGCTGCCGCCGGAGCGGTGCGGCGCCGGCGATTAAATGGCGCGCCCGCCGTCCCTCGCCGCAGTGACAGAAATTGGCGACAGCGACTGCAAAATGGTTGCGCGGTCACGTTTTGAGAGGGCAACGTGGCGATCGAGGACACCAGCTTGCGGCGAAAGCCGGCGGCTGACGGGAGGATCAACTGGTGAAGCACGAGGATGGGCGGTCATCGCCCGGATGCCCGCTGTCATTCGGCGCGGGAGGACGCGTCCCGCCATGCTGATGCAGCAATTGCTCAACGGGGTGGTCGTGGGCAGCGTCTACGGCCTGTTCGCGCTCGGCTTTACGCTCATCTTCGGCGTCAACCACATCATGAACATGGCGCACGGCACAGTGTTCATGTGGGGCGCCTTCGCCGGGCTCTACGCCGTCATGCTGTTCGACGTGCCGTTCCCGGTGGCGGTGCTGATCGGAGCGCTCGGCGGCGGCACCGTCTCGGTGGTGCTCGACTGGGTCGCCTTCCGGCCGCTGCGCAAGCGTGGGGCGCCCGAATTCTCCTCGATCGTGTCGTCGATCGGGGCAAGCCTCATCCTGCTGTCGCTCGCCCAGCAGCTCACCGCCACGCGGGTGATGCGCTTCCCCTTCGACATCTTCCCGATCGTCGTGTTCAGCTTCTTCGGGCTGCGCATCCAGCTTCTGCAGCTCGTCATAATAGGCATCGTCGTGCTGATGGTAATCGGCCTGCTCTACTACCTCTACCGGACCAGCTTCGGCCGGCAGATCCGCTCCGTCGCCTTCTCCGAAAGCACCTCGAAGCTGCTCGGCATCAATCCGTTCGCCATCAACTTCCAGGTGTTCTTCATATCGGGCGCGCTGGCCGGCATCGCCGGCGTGCTGATCGGCATCGTCTTCAACTCCGTGCATTTCATGATGGGCGAGCCGCTCCTGCTGCGCGCCTTCGTCGTCATAATCCTGGGCGGACTGGGCAGCATTCCCGGCGCGCTGATCGCCGGGCTGCTGATCGGCATCATCCAGACGCTGACGGTCGCCTATCTGTCCGCCGGCCTGGCCGACGCCATCGTCTTCTCCGCTCTGTTTCTCGTGCTGCTCGTCCGCCCGACAGGCCTCTTCGGCGGGACGGCGGCCGTCGCCCGGGTGACCCGCCGATGATCGGCTTCCTCAACTCCTACGCGCCGCTGCTGGAGCTTGCGCTGTTCAACGCGCTGCTCGCCTTCTCGCAATATGTGGTGCTGCGCGCCGGCGTCTTCTCGCTGGGCACGGCGGCGTTCGCCGCGCTCGGCGCCTATGCCGCCGCCATCCTGGCGACCAAGCTCGCCATGCCCACCTGGCTGGGACTGGTCGCAGCATTCGGCATCGGCACGCTGGCCGGGGCGCTGGTGGCGATCCCGCTCGCCCGGCTGCGCGGCGTCTTCCAGGCGCTGGCGACGCTGGCGCTGGTGCAGATCGTGCTGTCGATCACGCTCAACTGGGTCGATCTCACCGAGGGGGCGCTCGGCATCAACAGCATTCCCAAGACGGTCGGCCTGGTCGGCATGCTCGTCGCCGTGGTCGTGGTCGGGTACTTCCTGGCCGTCATCGGCTCGTCCAGCATCGGCCGGGCCTTCGACATCATCCGCGAGGACGAGACGGTCGCCGTCTCGCTCGGCATTTCGGTGCCGAAGCACCACATGATCGCCTTCATCCTGTCCGGCGCAATCGCCGGCCTGGCGGGCGGTCTGCACGCCTACAACAGCTATTCGATCACGCCCAACGAATACGGCTTCAACATGCTGGTCATCGTGCTGGCCATGGTGGTGCTGGGCGGCCGGGTATCGATCTGGGGCCCGCTGGTGGGGGCGGTGATCCTGACGGTGCTGCCCGAGCTGCTGCGCGGCTTCCAGGAATACCGCATGGTGGTCCAGGGCGCCCTGCTGATGGTCTCGATCGTGTTCCTGCCGCGCGGCGTCGCCGACACGGCGCTCGCGGCGCTGCGCCGGCGCCGGATCGCGACGGCCAAGGCGAAAACCGGTACGGTGACGGCATGAAGGCGCTCACGCTCGACAACATCGCGCGCAGCTTCGGCGGCCTGCCGGCCGTCGACGGCGTCAGCCTGCAGGCGCCGCCCGGCCGGATCACCGGCCTGATCGGCCCCAACGGCGCCGGCAAGACCACCGTCGTCAACCTGATCACCGGCCTGCTCAAGGTCGGCGGCGGCCGCATCCTGGTCGGCGACGACGACATGACCGAGGCCGACGCGCCGACGCTGGCGCGGGCCGGCGTGGCCCGCACCTTCCAGAACATCCGGCTGATCGGCGACGCCACCGTGCTCGACAATGTCGTCGCCGGCTTCCACCGGCACGAGAAAGCGGGCACGCTTGCCAACATGCTCGGCTTGCCCTCCGCCCATCACGAGCGCCGGGAGTTCGAGCGCAAGGCGCATGCGCTGCTCGACCGCTTCGGCATGACGGCGCTGGCGCGCCACCCGGCCGGCAGCCTGTCCTACGGCCATCAGCGCCGCATCGAGATGATGCGGGCGCTCGCCATGGAGCCGTCGGTGCTCTTGCTCGACGAGCCGGTCGCCGGCATGAACGACGCGGAGGCCTACAGCCTCGCCGACATCTTCCGCGACGTGGCGCGGCAGGGCGTGGCGATCCTGCTCATCGAGCACAACATGCGCTTCGTCATGTCGCTGTGCGAGCACATCTACGTGCTCGCCTTCGGCCGCCTCATCGCGGAAGGAACGCCGGACGAGGTCGCCGGCAATCCGCGTGTCATCGAAGCCTATCTGGGAAGCTGAGCCGTGCTGACGATCCAGAACGCTTCCGTCTCCTACAACGGCATCCGGGCGCTGCGCGGCGTCACGCTCTCGGTGGCGCAAGGCGAGATCTTCGCGCTGATCGGGCCCAACGGCGCCGGCAAGTCGACGCTGCTCAACGCCGCCAGCGGCATCGTCCCGCTCGCCGAGGGCGAGATCAGGCTCGAGGGCGAGACGATCTCCGGTCGCCCGGCGCACAAGGTGGCGCGCGCCGGCCTCATCCAGGTACCGGAAGGCCGCCGCGTCATCGCGCCGCTGACGGTGGCGGAGAACCTCGAACTCGGGCGGCAGGCCGCCGGCATGCGCGGCACGTCGTCCGCCGATCTCGACCAGGTGCATGCGCTGTTTCCCATCCTCGCCGAGCGGCGCGACCAGCCGGCGGGCCTGCTGTCGGGCGGACAGCAGCAGATGCTGGCGATCGGCCGCGCGCTGATGGGTCGCCCGCGCGTACTGCTGCTCGACGAGCCGAGCCTGGGCCTCGCCCCGGTCATCATCCGCGAGGTGTTCGACGCGCTGGTGCGGCTGAACAGGGATGGCCTCACCATCCTGCTGGTCGAGCAGAACGCCAAGCTGGCGCTGGAGACCGCGCACAACGCGGCAATCCTCGAGCAGGGCCGCATCGTCCACAAGGGCGCGGCCGCCGCGCTCGCCGGCGACCCCGTCGTGGCCGACCACTATTTCGGCCGAGCGAAGGCCGACGCGTGAACGCGGCACTCGACAAGAACGCGCTGCGCGCGGCATCGGACATGCTGCGCGCCCATTGGCGCGCCGGCACCCTCATCGAGGGACTGCCTGCCGACATCCGGCCGCGAAGCCGCGCCGAAGGCTATGCGGTGCAGGCCCTGCTCGAGGATCCGGCGACGCCGCTCTACGGCTGGAAGATCGCGGCGACGAGCGCAGCCGGCCAAGCTCATATCGGCGTGGACGGGCCGCTTGCCGGCCGCATCCTGGCCGAGCGCGTGCTGCCCTCGGGCGGCGAGATTCCGGCCGGTCCGAACCACATGGCGGTCGCCGAGATCGAATTCGCCTTCCGCATGGGCCGTGACCTTGCGCCGCGGCCGCAGCTCTATTCCGTAGAGGAGGTCCTGGACGCCGTCGCCAGCCTGCATGCGGCGATCGAGATCCCGGACTCGCGCTATCAGGACTATGTCCGCGTCGGCGCGCCGCAACTCATCGCCGACAATGCCTGCGCCCACTATTTCGTCGCGGCCGAGGCCACCGGCGCGGATTGGCGCTCGCTCGACCTTGCCGCCTACCGGCCGGTCGGCCGCGTCGCCGGCAGGCTCGAGCGCGAAGGCCTCGGCCGCAACGTGCTCGGCGATCCGCGCGTCGCGCTGACCTGGCTGGCCAACGAGTTGTCTGGGCTCGGGCTGGTGCTGCGGGAGGGCCAGATGGTCACCACCGGCACCTGCCTGCCGCCGCTTCCGGTGCAGCCGGGAGACGAGGTGACGGCCGACTTCGGACCGCTCGGCGTGGCGAGCATGCGTTTCGCCTGAGGCACGCGTCGGATCCGCCCCCGGCCGAAGGGACAGACGGAAAATTCCGACCGGCGGATAGATGCACTACAGTCCGGCGAGCCCAGAAACGTCGCCGGGGTGGAGGGATGAACTCGAACGCAACGAGCGGCGCCGGAGCAGGGAGACACCCGCCCGCGCGCGCCTCATGGACAGGGAGGAACACGATGAAACTCACCCGCAGGCTCCTGATGGCCGGCAGCGCTCTCCTGCTGGCAACCGCGTCGATGGCAGCGCCAAGCCTGGCCGAGACCGCCAGGATCGGCGTGATGAACGCCCTGACCGGGCCCTACGCCTTCGGCGGCGTGCCCATCCAGAACGGCATGAAGCTCGCCATCGAGCAGGCGAACAGCTCCGGCGCGCTGGGCGATCTCAAGCTCGAGGTTGTCGAGGCCGACTCGGCCGGCGACAAGGCGCAGACCATCACGCTGGTCAGCAAGTTCGCGCAGAGCGACAACGTGCTGATGATCCTCGGCCCGACCACCAGCCTCGAGGCGACCGGCGGCGCGCCTGTCGCCAACGACCAGAAGGTGCCGCTGTTCGCCATCGGCTCGTCCACGGCGATCCTCGACGCGGGCCCCTACTCCTACAAGGTCCAGCAGGTCGGCATGGACATCATGGGGCATCTCAGCAAATACGCGGCCGGCAAGCTCGGCGTGAAGAAGGTCAGCCTGGTGTTCGACCGCGCCAATGACGGCTTCGTTGGCCAGAAGGACGCCTTCAAGAAGCTGCTGATCGAACAGGGCGTCGAGATCGTATCGGAAGAAGGCATTTTGTCGTCCGACACCGACTTCCTTGCGCTGGCGACGAAACTCGCCAGCCAGGATATCAACGCCTTCTTCGTCGCCGCGCCGGCGGAGGTCGGGTCCAACGTGCTGCTGCAGGCGCGCCAGGGCGGCGTGCCGCCGGAGGTGCTGTTCCTCGGGCCGTCGACCTTCGGCTCGGAATCCTTCATCACCACCGCCGGCACCGCGTCGGAAGGCGCCTATGTCGTCGCCGATTATTTCGTCGGCGATCCCACGCCTATCAACCAGGACTTCGTCAAGGCCTATACGGAAGCCTATGGCGCCAGCCCCGACAACTGGGCGGCGATGGGCTATGCGCTGGCGTCGCTGGCGGTGCAGGCGATCAAGGATGCGGGACCGAGCCCGGACCGCGACAAGGTGAAGGACGCGCTCGGCAAGCTGCGCGACCAGCCGACGGTGCTCGGCACCCATGTCTGGACGATGGACGACAAGCGCAACCCGAACTACGGCGCGGCCGTCATCACGGTCAAGGACGGCAAGTTCGAGCTGGCGCCCTGAGCGGGGAGTGGGCGAGGACCCGCCGTCTGGACGGTGGGGCCTCGCCCATCATCCAGTGCCGGACCTTGTCGCCGTGAATGGCAGCTACCGGATTTGAGCCCGCGCCCGGTGGCGGGACTTTCTTCACCGACTTTGACATCGCTACCGTTCCGGCATGGATCCTATGGTCTCCGCGACGGCCTTCGGCCTGCTTCGCCATAGGTTGACGAAGGCGATGGGGTTCGCAGCCAATCGCCAACGTTGGAGTTTGGCGGAAACGCCCTTCACTTCGTCATCCTATGGCGAAGCAGGCCGAAGGCCGTCGCGGAGACCATAGGATCCATGCCGGAACGATGGGGACGTCAAAGTCGGTATAGAATCGGCTGCTCCAGGACATTGCAGAACCGCGACCAAAAGCCGGTTAACCCGATAACGCCAATCGACCGATACCTGGTTCGCGAGGCCAACCTAGCCGAGGTCGAGGCATCGCCCCCCTTGTCCCTCTGCTGGTTACAGACGCAGACCGTCCCGCCGGTAAGTCTCGTGCCGGTTTCCACGGGAGGATTTCGGCGGCATGCGCTTCAAGAACAAAGTGGTCGTGATCACCGGCGGCGGCTCCGGCATGGGGCTGGCCGCGTCGAAACTGTTCGCCGCCGAAGGCGCCATCGTCGCCGTCAACGACGTCAAGGCCGAGACCGCAGAGCGGACCGTCGCGGTGATCAAGGCGGCGGGAGGCAGGGCCCTGGCGATCCCCGGCGACGTCGCCAGCAAGGAGGTGGCGCAGGCCTGCGTGGCGGAGACCATCGAGCGGCACGGCCGCATCGACGTGCTCGTCAACAATGCCGGGATCGCCACCATCCAGCCGGCCGAGGCTTATACCGAGTGGGACAGGATCATCGGCGTCGACCTCAACGCCCCCTTCTACTGGTCGCAGGCGGCGGCCGCGCAGAGCATGATCGCCAACAAGGCCGGCGCCATCGTCAACATCTCCTCGCTGGCCGGGCTGGTCGCCTATCCCGGCGACGTCGGCTACATCGCCGCCAAGGCCGGGGTGCTCGGGCTCACCCGCTCGCTGGCGGTCGAATGGGCGAAGTACAACATCCGCGTGAACTGCGTCTGCCCGGGCTTCACCGACACGCAGATCATCAAGGACATGGAGGCGATCGACCCGAACCGCTTCGCCGAGCGGCGCCGGCGCATCCCGATGCAGCGGGCGGCGCAGCCTGAGGAGATGGCGAAGGCCATGGCCTTCCTCGCCTCCGACGACGCCTCCTACATCACCGGCGCGACGCTCAACGTCGACGGCGGGCAGATCGCGCTGTCCTCCGGCTGGTCGCCGGGCTGAAGGAGGGAAACATGCGCTTCAAGGGCAAGATCGTCGTCGTCACGGGTGCCGCCTCGGGCATGGGGCTCGCCGCGGCACGCAAGTTCGCCGCCGAGGGGGCGACCGTCGCCCTCAACGATCTCAAGCCGGAAAGCCTCGACGGAGCCGTCGGCTCGATCCGCGACGCGGGCGGAACTGCCATGGCGATCGCCGGCGACGTCGCCGACGAAGCCGTGGCGCAGGCCAGCATCCGCGAGGTGGTCGAGCGGTTCGGGCGCGTCGACATCCTCGTCAACAATGCCGGCGTGTCGACCATCCAGCCGGCGAGCGATTACACCGCCTGGCGGCGGACCATGGCGATCAATCTCGACGCGCCGTTCTACTGGTCGCGCGCCGCCGCGACGCAGAGCATGATCTCGAACCGCGGCGGGGCGATCGTCAACGTCTCCTCCAACGCCGGCTTCGCCGCCTTTCCGGGAGACGTCGGCTACATCGCCTCCAAGCATGGGGTCACCGGGCTGACCAAGGCGCTGGCGGTCGAGTGGGCGCAGTACAATATCCGCGTCAACTGCCTCTGCCCCGGGCTGACCGAGACCAACATGATCAGAGAGATGGAGGCGATCGACGCGAACCGGTTCGTCGAGCGCCGCCGCCGCATCCCGATGGGCCGCATCGGCAAGCCGGAGGAGCAGGCCGACGCCATGCTGTTCCTCGCCTCCGAACAGGCCTCCTACGTCACCGGCCTGATCATGAACAACGACGGCGGCCAGATGGCGCTCTATTCCGGATCCTCGCCGAACTGAGGGTACCCGCCGGGGGTGACATCCCGGCAAAGCCGCGTCTCGGAGAATGGGCGACCTGATCTGGGAGGTAGGCAATGAACGACGTCGCCGGCATCACCTCGCGCAGTGGCTGCCCCGTGCACGGCACGGGAAGCCGTCCGAGCCCCTACTATCACGAGACCATGTATGCCGGCCTCGCCGAGGCGCGCCGGGACGAGCCGGTCTTCTATTCGCCCAAGACCGGCTACTGGATCGTCACCCGCTACGACGACGCCATGGCGATCCTGCACGACCACGATCGCATCTCCTCGGAAAACACCAGCGACTCGGTCTCGCCCGTCCACCAGGACGCCATCGACATCATGAAGGCCGGCAACTTCGCCGCCGAGAAGGTACAGTCGAACTGCGACGGCGAACGGCACACCCGCGTGCGCAACGCCTCGGCGCAGCTGCTGAACGTCAGGACCTTCTCCCTGATGGAGCCGGGCATCCGCGATCTGGTGACGAAGGCGCTCGACCGGCTGGAGGGGCGGCAAAGTGCCGACCTGCTGGCGGACCTCACCTACGAACTGCCGGCGCAGGTGCTGTTCCTGCTCTTGGGCATACCGCAGGAGGACATGGAGAAGGTCAAGGCGTGGTCGGGCACCCGCACCATCCTAAACTTCAGCCCGTCGACCTACGACCAGCAGATCGCCGGCGCCAGGGACATGGTCGCCTACTGGCAATATTGCGTCGACCTGGTGCGCAAGCGCATGGAAGAGTCCGGCGACGACGCCGTCAGCGGCCTGCTCAAGGTGCGGGACGGCGACGACTCGGTGCTGACGCTCAACGAGCTGACGACGGTCGTCTACGGCCTGGTCTTCGCCGGCCACGAGACGACCACCAGCCAGCTTACCAACGCCTTCCGCGCGCTGCTGACCTATCGGGAGAACTGGGAGGCGATCTGCGCCGAGCCCTCGCTGATCCCGTTCGCGGTCGAAGAGGCGTTCCGCTATTGCGGCGCGGTGATCGGCTGGCGCCGCCGAGCCAAGACCGAGATCGAGATCGGCGGCGTCACCATACCGGCCGGCGGCAACATCATGCTGTCCTTCGGCTCGGCCAATCGCGACGAGAAGCATTTCGAGGAGCCCGAGCGCTTCGACGTGCGCCGCAAGAACGCCCGCAAGCACCTCACCATGGGCAACGGCAAGCATGTCTGCCTCGGCGCGCCACTCGCCCGGCTGGAGATGAAGATCGTGCTGGAGGAATTCACCAGGCGCTTTCCGGATGTACGGCTGGCCGAGGATGCGAAGATCGACCACGCCTACACCTACGTCTTCCGCGCGCCGCGGTCGCTGCCGGTCGTGCTGCGCTGACCGCGTTTGCGGCGACGGTGATCGCCGCAACAGGCAACGATGGCGATCGCGAGGAGGTGGCATGAACGCACCGGTCGAATTCCGCACCATTCCCGGCAAGGACGGCATCCGGCTGAACGTCGCGCTTGCCGGGGCCGGGCCGCTGGTGCTGTTCGTGCACGGCTTTCCGGAATCCTGGTATTCGTGGCGGCACCAGATCGGCGCCGTCGTGGCGGCTGGCTTCCGCGCCGCGGCGCTGGAGGTGCGTGGCTACGGGGCTTCCGACAAGCCGCGGCCGGTGGAGGCTTATTCCATCGTCGAACTCGCCGGCGACATCGCGGCCGTCATCGATGCGCTCGCGCCCGAGGGAGCCGTGCTGGTCGGCCATGACTAGGGCGCGGTGCAGGTGCAAGCGGCGGCGCTGCTGCATCCCGCAAAAGTGCGCGGCATGGTCACGGTCTCCGTTCCGGCGGTCGCCCATCCGCCGCAGAAGCCGTCGGAGACCTGGCCGCGCCTCTATGGCGAGCGCGTCTTCTACCAGGCCTATTTCCAACCGGAAGGCGTCGCCGAGGCCGAGTTTGAGCCCGACCTCGAGCGGTTCATCCGCATCTTCTTCCGCAGCCTGTCCGGGCAGGGATCGCTCGACGACAACGTGCTGATCCGCCCGGCCGGAACCACCCGGCTGCTCGACGGGCTGCCTGACCCGGGCGAGCTGCCGGCCTGGCTCAGCGGCGAGGACGTTCGCTTCTATGCCGAGAGTTTTCGGCGCAGCAGCCTGCGCGGCCCGCTCAACCGCTACCGCTGCGTCGACCTCGACTGGAGCCTGATGCGGCCCTTTGCGGATTCCCGCATCGAGCAGCCGTCGCTGTTCATCGGCGGCACGCTGGAGCCGACACGCTACATGGTCCCCGGCTTCGACCGCTATGCCGATCCGGTGCCGCGGCTCGCCGATGTACGCGGCGTGCATTTCCTCGACGGCGTCGGCCACTGGGTGCAGCAGGAAGCGCCGGAGGAGACGTCCCGGCTGATCCTCGGCTTCCTGGCGACGCTCGACCGGCCGCACTGAGCCGGGTCCCTCCCAGGGTGACAGACGCGCGACGGCCGCGGGCGTAGCACGGCAGGCGGAGAGGCACAGTCATGAGCGATCTCGCCAGAGTCTGGGACATTCCCGCCGCGACCTGCCCGATGGGCAGCGTCGGCCATCGCTACAAGCCGTTCGACCATGCCGAGATGCATGCCACGCTGGCTCTGGCGCGCGCCGAGGAGCCGGTCTTCTACAGCCCCGACCTCGATCACTGGGTGGTGACGCGTTACGCCGACGTGCTCGCCATCCTGCGCGATCCGGAACGCTTCTCGGCGGCGAACGCCAACACGCCGATCTCGCCCGTGCCGCCGGAGGCGCTGAAGATCCTCGGCGACGGCGGCTATGCGCTGGAAGGCATCCAGGTCAACTGCGACCCGCCGCGGCATACGCGCATCCGCAATCTCGCCGCGCAGGTGCTGAACATGAAGCGCTTCGCCGGCATGGAGGACGACGTCCGCCGGCTGGTGGTCGCCGATCTCGAGCGCCTGCGGGGACGCGGGCGCATCGACCTCCTGCAGGAATTCACCCACGAACTCCCCGCCAAGGTGATCTTCAGGCTGCTCGGCATTCCCGAGAAGGACGCGCAGCAGGTCAAGGCGTGGTCGACCAACCGCCTGCTGCTCAGCTTCTCGCGCCCGACGCGCGCGCAGCAGATCGATGCGGCGCGCAACCTGCTGAAGTTCTGGCACTATTGCGTCGACCTTATGGCGCGGCGCATCCGCGAGCCGCGCGACGATTTCGCCAGCGAGTTGCTGCGGCTGCGCGGCGGCGACGACGCCGTGCTGACGATCAACGAGATCAACTCGGCAGCCTTCGGGCTGCTGTTCGCCGGCCATGAGACGACGACCAGCCAGGCGACCAACACGATCGAGGCGCTGCTCGCGGACCGCCGCCAGTGGGAAGCGGTCTGCGCCGATCCGGGTCTCATCCCGAACGCGGTCGAGGAAGGGCTGCGGCTGTTCGGCGCGGTGGTGAACTGGCGCCGGCGGACCAAATGCGACGTGACGATCGGCGGGACGATCATTCCGGCGGGTTCGAACGTCATGATCTCCTTCACCTCCGCCAACCGCGACGGCGAGCAGTTCGCCGACGCAGACCGCCTCGACCTGACGCGGCCGAACAGCCGCAGGCACCTCACCTTCGGCAACGGCATCCATGTGTGCCTGGGCGCGCCGCTGGCCCGCCTGGAGATCAGGGTGATGCTCGAGGAACTGACCAGGCGCTTCCCCGGCATGCGCCGGGTCGACGACATGCCTGTCCGCTACGCCCCGGCTTTCGCGTTCCGGGCACCGCAATCGCTGTGGGTCGATCTCAACGGCTGATCCGCACTGCCGGTCGCGTCGGCCCGAACAAAAGGAACAGGACCCGATGCAGATGGGACGCTTTCAGCCGCCTTCCCGCCAGATCGTCGTCTACGGCCAGCCGACCGGCACGGCGCTGCCGCAGATCCTCAAGGATTTCTGGGCCACGCAGGCCGTGCTGGTCACCAACTCGGCCCTCGCCCGGCCCGGCGGGCTGGCGGACAGGGTGGCGGCCGAGCTCGGCGAGACCTGCGTCAGGCGGGTCGACGGTGTTGCCGCAAACTCGCCGCGCGCCGATGTCATCCGCGTCGCCGACGCGCTGCGCAGCCGCGGCATCGAGGCCGTGGTCGCGCTGGGCGGCGGATCGGTGGTGGAGACGGTGAAGGCCGCCCGCATCTGCCTCACCAACAATGTCGGCGATGCCGCCGATCTCGACCGGCTGAAGCGCTCGACGACGGCGGCATCGCCGCGCCCTTACCTCATTTCGATCCCGACGACGCTGTCGGCGGCCGAATACACCCAGCATGCCGGCGTCACCGACGAGCGCACGGGCGTCAAGGACGCCTTCCATCATCCCGACCTCGCCGCCGACGCGGTCGTCCTCGACCCGGAGGCGACCGTCGCCACGCCCGACGCGCTGTGGTTCAGCACCGGGCTGCGGGCGCTGGACCATGCGGTCGAGACCTGGTGCTCGCCGGTGCGCGCGCCCTATGCCGACGCGACCGCGCTTCATGCGGCACGCATGCTGGCCCGGGCGCTGCCGCGCACGAAGGCCGAGCCGGCCGACCTGGCGGCGCGGCTCGATTGCCAGATCGGCGCCTGGATGTCGATCCAGGGGGCGACGATCGGCATCAGCCACGGCGCCAGCCATGGCATCGGACACGGCCTAAGCGCCGTCACCGGGATGAGCCACGGCGTCACCTCCTGCATTATGCTGCCGCACGTCCTGCGCTACAACGCGGCGGTCAACGCCGACCGGCAGGCGGTGCTCGCCGAAGCGATGGGCCGGCCCGGCATGCCGCTCGCCGAGGTGATCGCGGCGCTGGCCGCCGAACTCGGCCTGCCGTCGCGGCTGCGCGATGCCGGCATGCGGGAGAAACAGCTCGACGCGGTCGCCGAGGCGGCGCTCGCCAACCCGCGCGTGAAAGCCAATGCGCGACCGATCCCCGGCAAGGCGGAGATGATGGGGATACTGCAATCCGCTTGGTAGGCGGGCAATTTTTCTGTTTTTTTGGCACGAAAACCGCTCTGGTTTCCCGTTTTTTTCGCAGCGCCCGGCGGAAAATCGCTGCCGTCTTTGCGGAAATTGCCGCTATTCGATGTCGAAGACGGCACCCTCGCGGTGCACTGGCGGGCTTCTGGCCGCCAGTTCCCGGATGGCGGCAATCTCGTCCTTCTTGGCCTCGGCCTCGATCTTCAGATCATAGCTGGCCTGCATGTTCATCCAGAACTGCGGCGTCGTCCTGAAGAATTTGGCGAGGCGAAGAGCGGTGTCGGTGGTCACGGGCGTCTGCGTGGCGACAAGCCGCTCGATGCGCGTGCGCGGGACATTGAGCTTTTTGGCCAATGCGCCGGCGCTCATGCCGAGCGGCTCCAGATACTCCTCTCGCAGTATCTCGCCAGGATGGATCGGAAACACGATGTCGGTCATTTCGGCCTCCAGCTACCGGTGATAGTCGACGATCTCGACATCGTCGGCGCCACCGTTGTTCCAGACGAAACAGATGCGCCATTGATCATTGATGCGGATCGAATGCTGTCCCTTGCGGTCGCCGTGCAGTTCCTCCAGATGGTTGCCGGGCGGCGACTTGAGGTCGTCGATGTCGTTGGCTGCATTCAGGATGGTGAGCTTGTTTACCGCCCGCTTGACGATGTCGGACGGAAAGCCTTTTGGAGCCTTGGCGGTCCGTGCCACTTCTTCCGTAATCCTGTCCTTGTACGAACGGATCATCAACAGCCCCTCACTCGTATCATGCCATGATACGAGTGAGGGCGTCAACAGAATTGTATCGCCACGTGATACAGCATCCCTTATGAGGACGGCGGGCCGTTCAACGGCAGACCAAGTTTAGCAAGCGCCGCTATTCGATCTCGAAAATCTCGTAGACGGCGCCCTCCGCGGTGCGGTAGCCGGCGCCGATGGCCAGTATGCCGTTCAGCCACGCCAGGCGCGATGCCGCCGTCTCGAACTGGACGATGGTGCGGAAATAGTCCTCGCCATAGGCGACGGCCTCGGAGTTTTTGTAGCGCTCCATTACCTCGGGCGGACCGTGGCGGCGTCCGACATAGGTCATGTAGATCAGCTCGCCGGCATCGGTCTCCAGCACCAGTCGCACGTCGAGATGCATGCCGCCGTCCGGGCGCATCATCAGGAAGTCGCCGCCGCCAGGCAATATCCTGCCGCTCAGCCGCTCGCCGGCGAAGCGGCCGCCGGTGACGAAGACCACCCGCCGCAGATAGCCGACCGGCACCGGCCCGATATGGGTCGCGCCGTTGGCGGTGTCGGCCTGCATCGTGAACAGCGGCTTCAGACTGATCTCGACCATGCCTTCTCCCCGTGTCTGTGCGCTCACCATCGCCTGCATCGCGAGGGAAGACGGTCCCTGATGTCGGGGACAGATGGCCGGGCGGCCGCGGCTAGGTTGAAGCCCGGGGCTGCCCTAGGGGGCTCGGGGAGCCTGCCGGGGCGGCGCGCATTCGAGACGGGAGGCCTCGATGAAGAATTACGGGCTGAAGGATCGCGTCGTCTGCATCACCGGCGGCGCCTCGGGCATAGGCCGTGCCGCGGCGATGGCGCTCGCCAGGGATGGCGCGCATGTCGCGATCATCGACCTGCGCGAGGCAGACATCGCACCCGTGCTCGACGAAATCCGCAGCCACGGCGTCAAGGCGTCCGGCTTTGCCATGGACGTGCGCGACGCCGACGCGACGATGCGGGCGGCGGATCATTTCGAACGCGAAATCGGACCGGTCGACGGCCTGTTCGCCTGCGCCGGGATCTCCCGCACGGCGCCCGCCGAAGTCCTGCCGGAAGCGGACTTCGAGGACGTGCTCGACATCAACCTGAAGGGGCTGTTCCTCACCTGCCGCGCGTTCGGCGGCCGCATGGTCGAGCGCGGCAAGGGCTCGATCGTCGTCATCGGCTCGGTCGACGGGCTGGGCGGCCATGCCGGCCGGCTGCACTATGTCTCATCCAAGCACGGCGTCAGCGGCCTGGCGAAGAATCTTGCCATCGAATGGGGGCGGCACGGCGTGCGCGTCAACTGCATCGCACCCGGCTTCGTCGACACGCCGCTGCTGCGCGCCAACATGCCGCCGGCCTTCATCGACGCCGTCGTCGACCGCACGCCCCTCGGCCGCATGGGCATGGCGGAGGAAATGGCGAGCGTGGCGCTGATGCTTCTATCCGACGCGGCCTCCTTCGTCACCGGTGCCGTGCTGCCGATCGACGGCGGCCTGACCTCGGGGTTCTTCACCAGGAAGCAGGGTGGCGACTATTCGTCGAAGAAGCTGCTCGAAGCCGGCGTCTACACGGAATAGGCTGAACACGCAGGAGAACATGCAGATGCAGGACGATGCCGTTCCGGTCGCCGACGAGCTTGCGATGCGTAATCTGCTGGCGCGCTATGTCCATCTTGCAGACGCCGGCGATCTCGACGGCTTCGCCGCGCTCTTTCTCGCCGACGGCACCTGGAGGCGCGAAAACGCGCCGCCGGCCGCGCAAGGCGGCTCGGGCCTGCCGGCCGAGACCGTGACCGGCCATGACGAGCTCAAGCGGATGATCGACAATTCGATCGTCAAGCGCTTCGACCGCAAGTTCCGCCACCAGATGACGGATGTGCTGATCGAGCCGGGCGACGGGCCCGACGATGTACGCGGCCGCTGCCGTGCCCTGATCACCGACTGGCGCGACGGGCCGGGCAAGATCGCGATGTGCGGCGCCTATACCTTCCGCTTCGCCCGCACGCCGCACGGCTGGCGCTTCCGAAGCGTCAGCGTGCGGGTTCTGCCGGAATAGAGCCAGAAGATCGCAGAAACTGCGCCGCATGCTCTAAACAGGGGTGGCAATGACCGAGATCCTGCAGAACTCCTTCGCGACGCCGGAGCATCGCACCTTCTACCTCGAATGCGGACCGGCTTCCGGGCCGGTCATCTTCCTGATCCATGGCTGGCCCGAGCTGTCGCTGAGCTGGCGCCATGTCATGCCGACGCTAGCCGGGCTGGGTTATCGCGTGATCGCGCCGGACATGCGCGGCTATGGCCGGTCGAGCGTCTACGCGACCCATGACGCCTACCGGCAGGAACTCGTCGTCGCCGACATGATCGCGCTCGCCGACGGGCTGGGCGTCGAGAAGGCCGTGTGGGTCGGCCATGACTGGGGAACCGCCACCGTCTGGAACATCGCCGGCCACCATCCCGAGCGGTGTCACGGCGTCGCCAATCTCTGCGTCCCCTACCGCACGATCGAACTTGGCCTCGAGCACCTGATTTCGCTGGTCGATCGCGACATCTACCCGGCAGCGGTTCATCCCGACGGGCAGTGGGCCTACATGCGCTTTTATCATGAGCGCTTCGATCGGGCGCGGAGCGTCTTCGAGGCTTCACCATACCGGACGATCAAGGCGCTGTTCAGGCGCGGCAAGCCGGAGCAGCTGGGTCGGCCGAGCCCGCATGTGGCGGTGTTCGCCAACAACGGCTGGTTTGGCGGTGACGACATAGCGCCCGACCGGCCGCGCGACGAGGCCGTGCTGTCGGAGCAGGATCTTCGCGCCTATGCCGAAAGCCTCGCCAGGAACGGCTTCTTCGGCCCGGATTCCTATTACATGAACGATGCGGCCAACCGGGCCTATGCCTTGCGCGCTCAAAACGAAGGGCGGCTGGACATGCCGGTGCTGTTCGTCGCCGGGCGGTACGACATCACCTGCGAGTCAGTCCTGTCGCGCCTGGCTGAGCCGATGCGGGACCTCTGTGCGGACCTGACGATCGGCGTCGTCGATTCCGGGCACTGGATGGCGCAGGAGAAGCCTGTCGAGCTGTCGGCGCATCTCGTGCGCTGGCTGGCGACGCGCGTGCCCGCCTCATGGCCGCCGGCGAACGTGTCCTGAGCGGTCAGGCCGGCGCCAGATTGGCGCGCGCCATCCCGTATCCGATCGGCTGCAGGATGTGGATGTCGGTGCCGCGCAGCAGCGGCCGGCCGTAGCGCCGCCGCTCCCCGTCGCGGACTTCAAGCAGGCCGGGATCGATCTGGTGGGCGAAATTGGCCTGCCGGCAGCTTTCCGCGTCGGGCCAGGCGAGCACTGTCACCGCCTGGTTCATGCGCGTGCCGAACCATGTCGCGAAGACACCGAGCACGCGGGCGCCCCGCGCCCGCAGGAAGGGGAGATCGTGCTCGGCCAGCGACTGGTGCGCGAGATTGGGATCCTGGTTGAGCACGTCGTGGAAGCGCAATTCATGCACACCGCCGACCGGCTCGCCGCTGTCGGCCTCGCGGAACCGCTCCCACACCGGCGACGGGCGCAGGATGAAGACGTGCGAGCGCTCGACACGCTGCTGCCCGCCGTAGTTGGCGCCCATGCTCGCGATCCATTCCGGATCGGCATAAAAACGCTTCCAGGCACTCATCCTGTCGTCGAGATCGCGCCAGTGCAGGAGGTAGGCGTAGAGCGGCGCAAGCGGTCCCGCATAACCTTCCCAGAAGGCGAGAGGAGCCGGGATGCCGTTGCGGGAAAACAACGGCGGCACGTCCTCGCTCATCAGCATGTGGAAATCCGGCATGCGGCCGGGGATCATCTGGTAGAGGCGCAGCTCGTAATAGCTGTCGATCGTCAGCGGCGGGGCGAGCCGGCTCATGGCGCCACTCCGAGATCGGCATGCGGCAGGTTCCAGGAGATCGGCTCCAGCAGATAGGCGTCGGCCGAGGCGAACAGGTCGCGCCCGTGGCGCCGGCGCTCCCGCTCGCGCTGCGCCCGCACGACGGGATGCCGGTCCATCGCGAACCAGGCCCGCTGCTGCGTGTCGAGGTCGGGCCAGGCGAGCAGGGTGACGAAACGCGGCCGCTCCGGCCCGATCGTCACCTCGAAGACGCCGAGCAGCCTGGCGCCGAGCTCGCGCAGCGCCGGCAGGTCGACGCTGCCGAGGCTGTCCGCGGCTTCCGCCTGCGAGCCGTTGAGCACGTTCTCGATGCGCAGCTCATGCACGCCGCCGACCGGTCCGGGAACAGGGTCGGTACCGGCCTTGCGCCAGGCGGCCGACGGCTCCAGCAGCCAGGTCTCGATGCTGTCGACCAGCGGCTGGCCGTCGGTGAGCTCGGCGCGGCGGGCGCGCCAGAACGGGTCGGTCCAGAAGCGCGGAAAGCGCTCGTCACGCTCCTTCATGCTGGGCCAGCGGATGATGTACAGAAAACCCGGCGCCTGGCGGCCGCTGAGCACCGCCCACGAGCCGAGCGGGCGATGGACGCCGTAGCGGTCCCAGAGCGACCCGGCATGCGCCGGCGGTCCGCCCGGCTCGTCCGGCGCGCCGGCAAAACCCATGTCGTGCACCAGCGCCAGCTCGGACGCCATACGCCCCGGCGCCACGGAGTAGAAGCGGAATTCAAACATGGGGCAACGCTCCCGGCTCTGTACCCCCACCCCTAACCCCTCCCCACAAGGGGGAGGGGGACCTCGTGTCCGCCATGCCGCACGAAATCGTCGACAATTAGCGCCTGGCGGACATGCCAGCCGGTCCCCTCCCCCTTGTGGGGAGGGGTTAGGGGTGGGGGTAAACTCATATACGATTGCCTGATCGACCGTCACGCTGACCGCAGGCCGTCAATTCGGCACCGCGCCCTCGCCCACCAGAAAACCGTCGAAGGCGTTCTGGAAGACCAGCGGGTTGAAGTATTCGCGGGTCGAGGCGATTTTTCCCTCACGCAGGTTGACGATCATCACGTAGCGCTGGTCGTACACCCGGCCGGTCTCCGGTACCTCGCTGCGTCCGCCCGCCTCGACGATGACCACGTTCGGGTCGGTGGACTGGTGCAGGCCGTAGATGGTGAAGTCGGGGCCGCGGCGCTTCTCCAGCACGGTCCTGTAGTGGTGGACGATGTAGTCGCGGCCCTGGAAGGTCTGCTTGAGACCCTCCTTTGCCGGCATGAACGGGTTGAACTGCGTGGCGTCCTCGGTGAACAGCGCGCCCCAGGCGTCGAAGTCGCGTTTCATCAGCAGACGGTAGAAGTCGATCGCCACCGCCTCCTGCGGCGTTTGCGGCAGAAAGGCGTCGGCGCGTGTGCCGGGGCCGGTGGCCGAGCGCGCCGCCGACGGATCCGGATTGGCGGTGACGTCGGTGCCGGCGAAGGCCTGTTGCCAGACGATCGGGTTGAAGTGCTCGCGGTTGAGCACGATCCTGCCGTCACGCAGATGGAAGACGAAGACGTAGCGCTGGTCGTAGAGCCGGCCGGTCTCGCCGATCGTGCTGCGGCCGGCGGCCTCGACGACGATGACGTCCGGATCGGTCGTGCGGTGCAGCTTGTCGATCTCGAAGACGTGGTCGCGGCGGTTGGGGATCGACTTCCTGTAGTAGGACAGCAGCTTCTCCTTGCCGTACCAGGCCGGTTCGAGCACCGCCACGCCGGCGGCGAACGGCATGTCCTGCACCGCGTCCTCGGCCCATAGCTCGGCGAAGGCGTCGAGGTCCTTCTTCATCAGGTTGGTGTAGAACCCAAGCACGGTGCGCTCGTTGGCGTCCCTCGGTGCGATCTGGTCGGCGCGTGTCATTCTTTCCTCCTCGTGAAATTCTGCCGCGCCGATCAGCGGTTGGCCGCTTCCCAGGCGCGCAGCTCGAAACCCTCCGCCGCTGCCTCCTCCCAGCGCGGCGTGGCGCGGCTGGCGAGAACCTTGCGCGCCGCCATGAAGTCGCCCGGGCGGTTGACCGATTCGACGGCGATCAGCCGGCCGCGGCGGAACAGCAGGATCGAGAAGCTGCGCGTCGCCGGATCGCCGAGCCGCACGGTGGCGTCGTGCCCGGCCGAGAGCCCGACCATCTGCAGCTTCAAATCGCCCTGGTCGGTCCAGAACCATGGCACGGCGGCGTAGGGCGCGCCCTTGCCGACCAGCCTGGCGGCCACGGCGCGGCCCTGGTCGGCGGCGTTCTGCACGGATTCCAACCGGATGGAGCCGCCGGCATGCTGGCTCGGAAACATGGCGCAGTCGCCGATCGCCGAGATCGCCGGGTCCGACGTCAGCAGGTAGGAATCGACCTTGACGCCGTTCTCGATGTCGAGCCCGGCCTCGGAGGCGAGCTGCGCATTGGGCAGCACGCCGATGCCGAACACGACGAGATCGGCGGGAAGCCGGCGGCCGTTGGTCAGTTCGACGGCGACCACCCTGCCCCGCTCGCCGTCGATGCGCGACAGGCCCTGGCCGAAGTCGAGCATCACCCCCCAGCCGCGATGGGCGTCGGCGAAGAATTCTGCCGTCTCCTTCGACACGGCGCGCGCCATCGGCCGGTCGGCGAGCTCGACGACATGCACGGTCTTGCCGCTGGCGCGCGCCACCGCCGCGAATTCCAGCCCGATGAAGCCGGCGCCGACCACGACGACGTTCTCGACCTCTCCCAGGCGTGCGGCGAGCGCATCGGCGTCGCCAAGATTCTTGAGGCCGAAGACGCCGTCGAGTTCCGCCCCCGGCACCGGCAGCGATCGGTTGTGGGCCCCGGTGGCGAGCACCAGGTGGTCATAGGCAAGGGCGCTGCCGTCAGCGAGGCTGACGCGCCGGTTGGTGCGGTCGAGCGCAACCGCCGCGCTGTTGACGAGATCGATGCGGTGGTCGGCGAAGAATTTCTCCGGACGGAAGAACAGGCCGGGCGCATCGGTCTTGCCGAGCAGGTAGGCCTTGGACAGCGGCGGCCGCTGGTAGGGCATGCCGGGCTCGTCGCCGACCAGCATGATCGAGCCGGCAAATCCGTCCTGGCGCAGCGAGGCCGCGGTCTGGAAGCCGGCCTGGCCGGCGCCGACGATCACGATCGCGTTCAGCATCTCATCCTTCGTCCGTTGGCGTCGGTCCGGCGCGCGCCTCATGCCGCCGATGATCGGTTTGCGGCGAAAGGACGCGTATCCCTCCGGCAAGGGACGCGGCGCTTTCCCCAGCAAGGGGGACAGCTAAGGTGCGTGCCGGGTGGTCTTCTGATGCCGATCGTCGGACCTTGCGTGCCGCCACGGCCATGCATTGCGCTGGCGGCCTGCCCGCCTGGCGGGGCGGGACCGACGATGCCGGAGCAAGTGGTTTGAGACTGATGGTCGAGCATGAGTGAAGCAGCGCTGAGCACGAAAACGATCGATGCGCCGGTTCTCGACGTCGATCCCTATTCGCTCGAGGTCCTGCGCGACCCCTACCCCTTCCACGAGCGGCTGCGCGAAGCCGGACCGGCCGCCTTCATCGACCGCTACGGCGTCTATGCCGTCGGCCGCCACGCCGAGGCGGCGATCGTGCTCAACGACCATGCCCGCTTCACCGCATGCGGCGGCATCGGCATCCAGGACATCCGCAAGCCCGGCGACTTCCGCATCCCCAACCGCCTGCTGGAGAACGATCCGCCCGGGCACACGGCGATCCGCGCGACGCTGACGAAATACCTGTCGCCGATCGTCATCCGGCGCTGGCGCGAGCATTTCGAGACCGAGGCGAAAGGGCTGGTGGAGGAACTGGTCGCCAAGGGCGAGTTCGACGGCGTCGAGGACGTGGCGGAAGCGTTCGTGCTGAAGGTGTTCCCGGCGGCGGTCGGCGTGAAGCTGCCGCGCAAGGAGATCCTTGCCATCGGCGAGATGCGCTTCAACCAGAGCGGCCCGCCCAACGAGCTCTACCTCCGCGCCATGGAGCGGGCGAAACCCTATCTCGAATGGTTCGAGAACAGCGTGCGGCGGGAAGGCGTGACGCCGGGCTCGATCGCCGAGATGCTGTTCGACGCCGAGGACCGCGGCGAGTTCGAGGAAGGCATCGCCTCCAACATGGTGCGCTCCTTCGTCGGCGGCGGCACCGATTCCACCATCACCGGCATCGGCCACACGCTGAACAAGCTGGCGCAGAATCCCGACCAGTGGGCGCTCGTCAAGGCCGACCCGAACAAGGTGCGGGCCGCCTTCGAGGAGGCGATCCGGCTGGAATCGCCATTCCAGGTGACCTATCGCACGACCACGGGCCAGGCCGAACTCTCCGGCGTGCAGCTTCGGCCTGACACCAAGGTCGGCGTATTCCTGGGTGCCGCCAACCGCGATCCGCGCAAATGGCAGGAGCCTGACAGGTTCGACGTGACGCGCGACACCACCGGCATCCATCTCGGCTTCGGCACCGGCGCGCATATCTGCATCGGCCAGATGATCGCGCGGCTCGAGGCCGAGGCGATCCTGAAGGCGCTGGTGACGCGGATCGACAGGCTGGAGCCGGCAGGCCCGCCGCGCTACCGGCCGATCAACCAGATGCGCACGCTCGACCAGCTGCCGCTGCGCGCCAGGCTCGGCTAGCGCGGGACGAACCTGCGGGCCGGACATCTCGAACCAGGATCTTTGCCAGGATGACCCCAAGCACAGCACCCAGCCGATTGCCCGAACCTCCGGTCCTCGACGTCGATCCCTTCTCCGACGAGAACATCGAGAACCCCTACCCTTTCCACGAGAGGCTGCGGGAGACCGCGCCGGTCGTCTTCATCCCGAAATACGGCATCTATGCCGTCGGCCGTTACGAGGAAGTGCGGACGGTGATGAGCGACTACGCCCGCTTCACCTCCGAAGGCGGCATCGGCATGTCGGACATCCGCAAGCCGGGCGCCTGGCGCACGCCGAGCCCGATCGCCGAGGTCGATCCGCCCCGACATACCAAGATCCGCGGCGCCATGACCAAGGTGCTGTCGCCGCTGGTGATCCGGCAATGGCGCGAGCATTTTGCCGCGGAAGCCGAGACCGTGGCGGAACGCGCCGTCGCCAGGGGCGAGATCGAGGCGGTGGGCGAACTGGTCGAGGCCTTCGTGCTGAAGGTCTTCCCCGACGTGCTCGGCGTCGACATGCCGCGCGAGAACTTCGTCGCCATCGGCGAGATGAACTTCAACCAGATCGGGCCGAACAACGAGCTCTTGCAGAAGTCGCTCGAGCGGGTCGAGCCGATCCTCGACCAATACCAGAAGAGTTTTCAGCGCGAGAGCATGCTGCCCGGCGGCTTCGGCGAGAAGATCTACAAGGCCGAGGATGCCGGCGATTTCGACAAGGGCACGGCGGGCGTGCAGGTGCGCTCGTTCCTGCGCGCCGGCGTCGACACCACCATCGCCGGCATCGGTCACACGCTCAACCTGCTGGCGAGCAACCCCGGCGAATGGGCGAAGGTGAAGGCCGACCCGGCTAAGCTGCGCGGCGCCTTCGACGAGGCGATCCGCCTCCATTCGCCCTCGCAGGTCATGTTCCGGACGACGAAGGGGGAGCAGGTGCTGTCCGGACTGCGCCTCGAAGACGACACCAAGATCGCCAACTTCCTCGGCGCCGCCAACCGCGACCAGCGCAAGTTTGCCGATCCCGAGCGTTTCGACGTCGAGCGCGAGACCGCCGGCATCCACCTGGCGCTCGGCGTCGGACATCACATCTGCATCGGCCAGATGATCGCGCGGCTCGAGGCCGAATGCATTCTCGGAGCGCTGGTGCGGCGCGTCGAGCGGATCGAGCCGGCCGGCGCGCCGGAATACCGGCTCGTCAACACATTGCGGACGCTGGAACGCCTGCCGCTTCGGCTGGTCCGCGCCGCCTGACAGCAAACGAGGTCTGCCGATGCCGAAAGTCACCTTCATCAACCCCGACGAGTCGCGGATCGAGCTCGATATCCCCGTCGGCACCAGCCTCATGCGCGCCGCCACGGCGCATGGCATAGACGGGATCGTCGGCGACTGCGGCGGCGGGCTCACCTGCGCCACCTGCCATGTGCTGGTGGAGGACGGCTATCTGGACAAGATGCCCGCGGTCCAGGCGAACGAGGACCAGATGCTCGACTTCACCGCCATGGGGCGCTCCCCCTGCAGTCGGCTGAGCTGCCAGCTCGTGGTGACCGAGGACATGGACGGGCTGACCGTGCGCATCGCCGACCCGCAGCTTTAGCCTTGGCCATTCCGGAGCGATGGCGGACATCGATCGCATCGAAGTCCGGTCCGCCGCCATACCCCGTTCGTTCGGGATATTCCTCATCAGAGACGATGCCTACAGCCCCGATCTGTATCGCCGGCGTCCCATGCCTGCCGCCGGCATCTTGGCGCCAAGCGACCTGCCAACGGAAGAGGCGCCCTCCTTGCTCCATCGGCATGCGATTGACGGAGTCCCTTGCCCTCCCCCGGTCTATCGAACTCACAGACAGCGCGTGGCTCAGCTCGCGCGATAGTCGGCGATTCTTTGCACCGGTTTTGACGTCCTGGAGTCCGAGCCCTGCCGGGATGGCGCAGTCGACGTCGGTAAGAAACATTCAGAAATAGAATCCGAGACGCGGGCGCGGCTCCGGCTGCCGAGAGGATCGAAATAGTTCGGTTCCCGAAAAATGGGTGCGCAGCAAAATATAAAACATGAGCAAAAAAATCATATATATGACAGGCAAGTTCATCAAGCAATTTCAACGGGATAGTCAGGGTGCGCCGCAACATTAATTTCGTATTGAAATATTTTCAGAATGAAACTATTCTGCCGTTGGTTGCGTTACAGGGAGGAATTGATGACGACCACGCTGAATGCCGCGCATGCGCCCATGGACCGCCCTCTGCTTCACGATGGTTTCGCCCTCTCGGCCGTAGTGGAGTCGATCGGTGCCCATGATTTCGCCGACCGCGTCCTGTCCTTCGCCGCCGCCGTCGTGGGAGCGGACCACTGCGCGGCCTATCAGTTCCGTGGCGGCGAGTTGTCCCTGCTCGTCTCGGCCGATGGCGAAGGGGCTTCGACCAGACCGGATCTCACCGCCTACGAGATCAAGCGCCAGCTCAGCATGGTCGCCGTCGACGCGGTACGAATCGAGGTCGCAGGCGTCCCGGAAGCCAGCGCGCGCGCCTGCGGGTTCGCCGCCGGCCGCAGCCAGCGCATCCTCGTGGCGACGCGCAAGGCCGATGCCGCCTACTGCCTGAGCATCGTACGCCCGGCGCGGCACGATCCGGCGCAGGACATGGAAATCGAGCTGTTGCGGCGCACCGCCGGGATACTCGTTTCGGCGATCGCCAAGCACAACGACCTGGTCGCCAACAAGCCTAACCTCACGCCCGCCCTCAGCTCGCTGCCGGAGATCGAGGAATGCGTGCTGTCGGCCACCGACCTGTCGCGGCGCGAGGGCGAGGTCTGCGCGCGCATCCTCTACGGCCTGTCCTCCTACGGCATCGCGCTCGATCTCGGCATCGGCAAGGAGAGCGTGATGACCTATCGCAAGCGCGCCTATCTCAGGCTCGGCATCGGCAGCCAGCGCGAGCTGCTGATCTGGTATCTGGCGCTGTGGAGCGCCACGCGCGGCGAGGCTGAAACCACCGCTGCTCTGAACTGACAAGCGGCCACGCAATCAACCGTCAATCCTCCTTCCTCCCTCGACCTCCTGACCCGCTTCGATGCGGGTCTTTTTTTGGGCAATCGTGCCGCCGCGCAGTGGCCGCACGGCGATTGCGAAGTCGGTCGTCAGAGCGACCTTCTCCCCCGTCCTTACAGCAGGGCTATCGCATATGAATTGACCCCCACCCCTAACCCCTCCCCACAAGGGGGAGGGGGACCGGCTGGCGTCTCCGCCCAGCACCAATCGTGGCGGTTTCGTGTGGCAAAGCGGCCGCAAAGTCCCCCTCCCCCTTGTGGGGAGGGGTCAGGGGTGGGGGTGCGAAGCCGCGAAATTCATCGGCACCAGGAGCAACAGCCGGAATTCATGGCGACCGTCGGCATCGAGGCGCAGGCAAACAAAAAACGGGCGCGAACGCCCGTTTTTCGACCTTCCCTGCAGCCGTCCGCTCAGTCGAAGAACAATGCCGGTAGATAGAGCGACAGGATCGGGAACGACGCGATGACGAAGACGCGGACGATGTCGGCCGCCACGAACGGACCGATGCCGCGCACCACCGTGGTGATCGGGATATCCGGGGCAAACGACCTGACCACGAACAGGTTCACGCCGACCGGCGGCGCGATCATGCCGAGCTCACACAGCACGATCACCAGCACGCCGAACCAGACCGGATCGTAGCCGAGGCCGGTGACGATCGGGAAGAACAGCGGCACCGTCAGCAGCATCATCGACAGCTCCTCCATGAGCGCGCCGAGGATGATATAGATGACGCAGATGACGACGATCACCATGAAGGGCGAGAAGCCGGAATCCTGCACGAAGGACAGAAGCGCGGTGTGCGCGCCGGTGTAGTTGAGGAACTCCGTGAAGATCAGCGCGCCGATCATCAGGCCGAAGATCACGGCGGTGGACTGGGCGCTGTCGAGCAGGATGTCGTAGAGCCCCTGCCTGGTCAGCCTGCGGCGCGCCAGCGCCAGGCAGAAGGCGCCGAACGCGCCGATGCCCGCCGCCTCCGTCGCCGTGAAGATGCCGCTGTAGATGCCGCCGAGCACCAGCGCGAACAGCAGGACTACCGGCCAGACGCTGAGCAGCGCCTGGTAGCGCTCCTGCCGGGAGGATTTCACGGCGCTCGGCGCCGATGCCGGGTCACGCCAGACCGTCCACTTGACCGCAGCGATGTAGCCGAGGATGCCGAGGGCGCCGGGGACGAGCGCCGCGGCGTAGAGCTTGCCGATATGGGTCTCCGTCATGATGCCGTAGATGACCAGCAGCACGCTCGGCGGAATGATGATGCCGAGCGTGGCACCCGCGGCGATGGTCGCCGCGCTCAGGCTGTCCTTGTACTGGAACGAGCGCATCGACGGCAGCGCCACCTTGCCCATGGTCACCACGGTGGCGACGCTCGACCCGCACACCATGGCGAAGCCGCCGCACGACCAGACGGTGGCGCTGGCCAGGCCGCCGCGCCGCCCGCCGAGGAAGGCCTGCGCCGCCTTGTAGAGCTCGCGCGACACGCCGGTGCCGGCGATGAAATTGCCCATCAGGATGAACAGCGGAATGACGCACATCGAATAGGACATCGCCGCGTCGCGGGTGGTCAGCGCCAGCATGATCGACGACTGCTTCCAGCCGATCAGCAGGCCGAAGCCGACGAAGCCGGTTATGCCGAGCGCCACCGCGATCGGCACGCGCAGGAAGATGAGGACGAACGACAGGAGAAAACCAGCGCCGGCGGCGACCATGGGATCAATCCTTCTCGGGCGAATGGGTGGCAGGGCGGTGGCGCACGGACGCTATACGGTGAAGTGCAGCTTCTCGGCGGGCTCGACCTCCTCGACCCCGTCGCTCCCGGGAGCCGCCTCGGGCGTGCCGATGGCCCGCGGTATCGCGACCAGGAAGGCGATGGCGTTGATGAAGGAGAGCACCGCGATGAAATAGAAGACCGGCGCCAGCGGCAGCTGCAGCGACGGCGTCGCGTCGCCGTAGCCGACCGCCTTGTCGCCCAGCGCCCAGAGCTGCCAGCCGATCAGGCCGAACATGGCGCAGCTGGCGATGGCGGAGAATATCTCCAGCGCAATGCGCATGGCGTGGGTGGAAATCATGTCGATCAGGTCGATGACGATGTGCATCCGCTTCATCGCCACCTGCGGCAGCATCAGGAAGATGATGCAGGCGAGCAGGATCTCCGTGATCTCGGACGCGCCGCTGAGCGGATGATTGAACAGATTGCGTCCGCACACGTCGACGAAGGTGACGATCATCAGCAGGAAGAGCAGGACCGAGCCGATCAGGCCGGTCAGACGATCCATCCATTTCAGCATGGCCGATGACCTCCTACTACGCGTTCGCCTGCCGTGCCGCCGCTTTGCGGCGCAGGTCTTCCGGCGGCGGACGAAAGTGCGGACAGGGCCGCGAGGCCCCGGGTCTTTATCGTGGACACGATCATCCTCCCTTGCGATGCGTTCCGGCATGCGCGGACGGCGGTTCCCCTCCCGGCGTTTCTTGTCGCTGGTGGCAGAGTCTAGCCACTCGCCGCCCCGTCACTGTCACTCGCACCGGGGACAGCGCCGTGCGGCATGTCAGCTCGACCGGTGACAGCCATGAGCCTTCCGCATGGTCACTCCGGCACCACCCGCAGCGGCAGCTTGCCGAGCATGCGCATCTGGTTGACCGGGCGGTAGACCGGCTCGCCGGCGAGCTCGATCGACCTGGCGCCGCGGATGAGCGCGGTCAGGATCGCGTCGGCCTCGAGGCGGGCGATCATCTGGCCCACGCAATTGTGGTCGGCGACGCCGAAGCCGAGATAGTTGCCGACCGTCTCGCGGCCGATGTCGTAACGCTCCGGGTCCTGCCAGCGCCGCGGATCGCGGTTGGCGGCGCCGAGCAGCACGGTGACCTTGGTGTCGCCGGCCAGCCGGTAGTCGCCGAGATGGGTGTCGCGGATCGTCGTGCGCCAGGTGAACTGGAAGGGCGTGTCCATGCGGATGCCCTCCTCGAAGGCGGGACGCACCTTCTTCGGATCCGCCTTCACCCGCGCGAACTGGTCGGGATTGCGGGCGAGGTGATGGAGCGTGTGGCCGATGGCGCTGATGGTGGAATCGACGCCGCCGCCGACGAAGGAGCGCGTGATGTTGGAGGCGACCCCTTCCTCGAGCTGGCCTGCCTCCTCGGCCTGGAACAGAAGGTCGGCGATCGATCCCGGCTCGACATTGGGGCGCTGGCAGGCTTCGTCGAACCAGTCGAGATAGGGTTCGGCCGCCTTCATTGCCTTGTGGTAGAGCTCGTTGTGGGGGCAGCTCTGGTTGAAGCGCATCTCGGCGATGGTGAGCGCCGCCTTGCGCTCGAGACGGACGCCGACCGCCGCCGGGAAGGCGGATATGACATAGGGCTCGGTGATCTGGTCGACCGCGTCGAACGTGCCCATGGCGAGCACGCGCGCGGCGATCTCGGCGGCTTTCGCCTCGAAGAAGTCGCGCATGCGGCGGATCACCGTCGGCGGCATGGCGCGCGTCACCACCGAGCGGATCTGCGTGTGCTTCGGCGGGTCGACCTCCTGCAGCCGGCTCGGGATGCGGAACTTTCCGGGCTTGCGGATGTCCTGCATGCTGGTGCCGGCGCCGGTCATGAAGCGCGAATAATCGGACAGTACGGTCCTGCACTCCTCATGCCGGCCGACGGCGTACATGTCGTATTGCGGCAGCCAGACGATCGGCGCGGCGTCGCGCAGCGCCTCGTGCATCGGATAGGGATCGATCAGGTTCTCGATCGCCCACGGGTCCCAGTCGAATGCGGGAGGCTCCAGCGTGGCGACGGGGCTGGCCGGGACCGTGGCCTGGGCTTCGCTGTGTGGCTGCATCGGCTCTCTCCTGCCTGGTCGTGACGCCCGGCCGGCAGCATGGCCTACCGGGCAAAGGTCTGCCGGCGCTAGTTGCCGGCCTGCTCGGCCTTGGCGATCTCGGCGCGGAACTCGGCGAGCACGGCCGCCGGATCGGCGACGCCCTTGGCCTTGGCGCGCTCGATCCAGTCCTCCTCGATCGGCCTGACGACCTCCTTCAGGCCGTCGACGAAGGCCTTGTCGGCGGTCACGATCTCGTAGTTGTTGTCGGCTAGCACCTTCATGCCGTCGACCTCGCGGCGATGGAACGCCGAGCCGACGGAATGGCCCAGCTTCTCGACGGTGATGGCGAGGATCGCCTTCTGGTCCTGCTCGGAAATCTCGGCCCATTTGTCGGGATTGATCGCCATGATGTGCGCGGAATTGGCCATGCCGCCGGGCACCACGGTGGCGTATCTCATCAGGCCGGTTGCATTGTTCACGACCACCGTGTCGGCCTGGGTGACCTGGCCGTCGATGGCGCCGGTCGACAGCATCTCGAAGGCTTCCATCGACGACTTCAGGATGGGCACGCCGCCGACGGTCGTGAGTATGGCGGTGATGATGCCGTTGGGGCTGCGCAGCTTGAGGCCCTTGAGGTCGTCGATCTTCGTGACCGGCCGCCGGTTGTTGAAGGGCTGCACCGCGGTGATGTTCCACATTGTGATCGGGAAGACGCCGTCGAACTCGTTGAGCGCCAGAAAATGCTTGCGGTAGATGCGTTCGAAGACGAGCGACATTTTCGACGCGTCGTCGCCGAGCAGCGGCAGCTCGCCCATCTCCATCAGCGGGAACCGCCCGGGCGTATAGGCGGGGATGATGAAGGACATGTCGGCGAGACCGTCGCGCACCACGTCGTATTGGCTGAGCGCGGTGCCGACCGTCTTCGGCAGCACCTCGACCTTGACGCGGCCCTCCGTGACCTTCTCGATCTCGGCGAACCAGGGGACGAACTGTTCCTGCACCAGCCAGTGGCCGACCGGAAGCCAGGAGGAATAGCGAAGCGTAACCTCCTGGGCGGCAGCCGCGCCCGCGCAAAATGCGATTGCCGCTGCCATGGCGAAGCCGGCAAGTCTCTTCAGGAACATCTGTCACTCCGGTGGTTGGGGAAGCGGTTCATCGCAGGCCTGGTCGGTCAGTCGCCCGCCTTTGCCGATGCGGCGCGAAGCTCGGCGAGCACGGCGGCGGGGTCGGCGATGCCTTTCTGCCTGGCGGCGTCGATCCATTTCTGCTCCACCGGCGCAAGCACGGTCTTCAGCCTGGCGCCCTCCTCCGGGCTCAGCGTGTCGATCGCATAGCCCTTAGCCTTCATCGCCTCCAATGCCTCGGCGTTCTCGCGCGCATAGGATTCGCCCACGGTCCTGGCGAGTCTCTCACCCGAGATCGCCAGGATCGCCTTCTGGTCCTCCGGCGCGATCTCGTTCCATTTGCCCTGGTTGACGATGATCGCGTGGACCGTGTTGAAGAGGCCGTCCGGCACGACGGTGAAGCTGTCGAGGAAATCGATCCCATTGGCCGAGACCACGGTCTCGGGGATCATCAGGCTGCCGTCGATGGCACCCGTCGACAGCAGCTCGAAGGTCTCCGCCGCCGATTTGAGGATGGGCACGGCGCCGAGCAGGTTGAGCGCCTCGGTGGCGGCGTTGGACGCACTCCTGAGCTTCAGGCCCTTGAAGTCGGCGACAGCCTGGACCTTCTTGCCGCGGGTCGCGACATGGCCGGCGCTGCCGGTATAGACAGCCAGCAGCGCCACGCCGTCGAACTCCCCGGCGCCGGCGAAATGCTGCATATAAAGGCGATGGAAGGCCGGGCCGGTCGAGGTCGTGTCGCCGGTGAGCGGCAGCTCGCCCATCTCCGCAAGCGTGAAACGGCCGGGCGTGTAGCCGACGACGATCCAGCTCATGTCCGCCAGCCCGTCATGGACGACGTCGAACTGGCTTTGCGGCGTGCCGACCGTCTTGGGCAGGATGTCGACCTTCACCCTGCCCTCGGTGACGGTCTCGATCTCCTCGAGATAGGGCACGATGTTGCTGGCGACGTACCAGTGGCTGGTCGGCAGCCAGGAGGAGTAGCGGATCGTCACCGTGTCGGCGAAGGCCGAGCCGGCGCACAGCAGCATGGCGCATGCGCCAGCCAGCGAGATCAGTTTCCCTTTCATCGCGTCTCCCTCCCTGCCGGCCTACAGGCGTGGGCTAGCCCGGCATGCCCGCCGAGGCGGCCGCAGTCCCGATGGGACTCCCGATCCTCAGTGGCGGCGAGAATGGCGGCGGCGACAAATTTGTCTGTCCCCCACCGGGTGACAGATGGGGTCTCACCAGATCGGCCCGCGCCCGAACATCGGCAGCTCGCGGTAGGAGACATCGTCGGGGCCGGACAGGCTCGGACGCAGGATCATGTGCCTGGGCTGCGAGGGATCCGGCGGCGCGGCGCGGCTCTCCCTCAGCCAATCGCGGGTGACGCCGCGATAGGCGATGCGCCAGACGCCGTCACGGCACTCGTAGCGGTTGAAGGTGCGCGAGCCGGCGGTGACCTCCTCGCCATTGGGGCGGCGATGATAGGAGATGCGATGCGTCTCGCCCTCCGCCTTGTCGCCCTTCACCTTGTACCACTCGTTGAGCACGTAATGCGCCGTCACCTCGAACTGCGCGAGATAGCCGGAGAAGATGTAGTCGACCCATTCGTAGCCGGTTCCCTGCCAGGCATCGCCGTGGTCCTCGATGGCGTCCGCAAAGAAGATCGAGCGGATCAGCTCGGAGTCGCGGCGGTCGATGCCGCGGCAATAGGCCATCTCGAGCTCGTGCAGTTGCTCCTTGATCAGCAGCTTTTCGACTTCCGATTGCAGGCGCTGTTCCATTCGAGACATCCCGGCCCTATTGAGGTTCCCGATCACGACGCCAGCCGGCCGGCACGTCTGTCCCTGCCCAAAGGTGCATAGGCGGCAGGCACGGCGGTTAGGCTCGTCGGCGAACATGGAGGGTTTCCGCTTGGCCAGGATCGCGATCGTCTATTACAGCAGCACCGGCCACCACTACGTGCTGGGCAAAGCCATCGAAGAAGGGGCGCGCGCCGAAGGGGCGGAGACGCGCCTGCGCAAGGTGCGGGAACTCGCCCCCGACGCGGCGATAGACAGCCGCCCCGGCTGGCGCGAGAACCTGGAGGCGACCAGCCATGTGGCGGAGGCCGCGCTCGCCGACCTCGAATGGGCCGACGGCTTCGTCTTCGGCACGCCGACCCGCTTCGGCCTGCCTTCGGCGCAGCTCAAGCAGTTCCTCGACCAGACCGGCGGGCTGTGGGCGCAGGGCAAGCTGCAGGACAAGCCGGTGAGCATGTTCTGCGGCGCCGGCAATCCGCATGGCGGACAGGAGGCGACGCTGCTGACCCTCGCCACCGTGTTCTATCACTGGGGTTCGGTCATCGTGCCGACGGGCTATACCGACCCTTCGCTCAAGCCGGCGGGCGGCAATCCCTACGGCGTGAGCTTCACCGCCTCGAAGGACGGGCTCCCGGCCGAAGCGGCGGAAGCGGGCCGCTATCTCGGCCGCCGCATCGCCCGCTTTGCCGAGGCGCTGGCGGCGGCGCGCGAGCGCATCCAGGGCCGCGGCTGAAACGCCGGCAGCCTGGCGTCCCTGTCCCGCAGGACAGATGCTCGACGGGGACCGCCTAGTCTGGCCCCGCATCAAAGGGAGGCGCGCGATGCTGACCAACGGTCCGGATGCCGACGCATCGGCACGCCTGTCGGCGCAGGCGCAATATGCGGCGTCGGCGCTGGTGCTCTTCCTGACGCTTCTCGGCAGCCACCTCGCCACCCCGCTCTATCCGCTGTGGCAGGTCGAGTTCGGGCTGAGCACGTCGGCGATCACGCTGATATTCGCCTGCTACCCGCTCGGCGTCACCGCCGGCCTTCTGTTCGGCGGCCGCCTCGGCGACCAGCTCGGCCGCAAGCCGCTGATCCTGGCCGGCATCCTGGTGACCGCCCTGTCGAGCCTGACCTATCTGGCGGCGACCGGCATGGCCTATCTGGTCGCCGCCCGCCTGCTCAACGGCATCGCCATCGGCCTGATGAGCGGCCCGGCCGTCGCGGCGATCGTCGAGCTGCATCCGCGCAGCGACCGCTCCGAGGCCTCGCGCATCGGCGCCATCGCGACGCTCGCCTCCCCGGCGGTCGGCCTGCTGGTGGCGACGCTGGTCGTGCATTTCGGCAGCAGCCACGACACGGTGGTGATGCTGCCCTTCCTGCTGCAGCTATGCGGGTTGGCGGCGGCGCTCGGCCTGTTCCTCGCCTATCGTGAGACCATCCTGCCCGGCAGCCGCCGCGGTTTTCGGCAGACCTCCTTCGCGCCGCAGGGCCTTCGCGTCCCCGCCGAAATCCGGTCCGGCTTCGTCTTCGCATCGGTCACCGGCGCGCTGAGCTGGGCCAATACCGGCCTGTGGCTGGCGCTCGGCCCGGCACTGGTGTTCGACGTGCTCGGCGCCACCAACAAGCTGCTCGGCGGCCTCACCGTCGTGGCCTTCCTCACCACGGCGGGCGTCGTCCAGCTCTTCACCAAGGGCATGCCCTACCGGCGGGCGATCATGATCGGCATGGTGCTGGTGCCGCCCAGCCTCCTGCTCATCGTCGCGACCCTGATGTGGAAGTCGGCCGCCGGCCTCATCGCCGGCGCCGTCATGGCCGGCGCGGCGCAGGGGCTCTCCTGGATGGGCTGCTCGGAGCTGGTAAACCGCATCACGCCGTCCGAGATCCGCGCCTCGGTGCTGTCGGGCCTCTACATCAGCGGCTATTTCGGCGCCGCTGTGCCGATCGTCGTCACCGGCGTGATCGCCGACCGGCTCGGGCTGCTGCCGGCGATCGTCATCCTCAGCATCGGCTTCAGCGTGCTGGCGGTCTATCTGGCGGTGCGCAACCGGTCGTTCAGCCGGGCCGAGAGGCGCGCGGCGCTCACCGATGCCGCCGCCGCGTAGTTGCCCCCCGGCACTGTCCCCGGCGGGGAGGACAGAGTGCCAAGCCGCGGGCCGATAGGTTTTTTGCAGTGCAAACCTGGCTCGCTGCGAAGCGGCTGCGGCCCTGACGGGAGCCGCCGCGACGAAGCAGCATCGTCTTCCGAGGACCGCCATGACCGAACCCGCCCGGCACGGACCGCTGACCGGCCTGCGCGTCGTCGAGATCGGCCATTTCGTCGCCGCGCCCTTCTGCACGCGCATCCTGGGCGATCTCGGCGCCGACGTCATCAAGATCGAGCCGCCGGAGGGCGACCCGGTGCGGCAATGGGGCGAGCAGATCGACGGCAACTCGCTGTGGTGGTCCATGCACGGCCGCAACAAGCGTTCCGTCACGCTCAATCTCAAGCAGCCGCGCGCCGCCGACATCGTGCTCAAGCTGGTCGAAAAGTCGGACGTGGTGGTGGAGAATTTCCGCCCGGGACAACTCGCCCGGCTCGGGCTCGGCGACGACGTGCTGCGCCGCGCCCGCCCCGACCTGGTGATCGCGCATATCTCCGGCTACGGCCAGGACGGACCTTATCGCGACCGCGCCGCCTTCGGCGTCATCGGCGAGGCGATCGGCGGCCTGCGCCATCTCAGCGACCATGCGCCGGGCACCTCCGACCTGCCGCCGGTGCGGGTCGGGGTCAGCATCGGCGATTCGCTCGCCGGGCTCTACGCCGCCTTCGGCATCGTCTCGGCGGTGTGGCAGCGCGACCGGGTCGGCGGCGACCGCAAGGGCCGCACGGCCGACGTGGCACTGACGGAAGCGGTGCTGAGCATGATGGAAGGCATGCTGCCCGAATATGGCGCACTGGGAAAAATACGGCAGCCGACCGGCTCGCGCATCCCGACGGCGGCACCCTCCAGCGCCTATCCCAGCGCCGACGGCCGGTGGATTCTGATCGCCGCCAATTCGGCGCCGCTGTTTTCTCGGCTCTGCGCTCTGATCGGCCGGGCGGACCTGCCCGGCGACCCGAAATTCTCCGACAACCGCGCGCGGGTGCAAAACGTCCAGGAACTCGACTCCATCATCGCGACCTGGACCCGGCAATTGCCGGTCGCCGCCATCGAGCGCCGCCTGAACGAGGCCGACATCCCCTGCACGCAGGTCTATACGGCCGCCGAATGCGCCGCTGACCCGCAGTTCCTTCACCGCGGCATGGTGCGGTCGGTGGAAGACAGACTGTTCGGAGAGGTCCTGCATGGCGGAGTGGTGCCGCACATCCCCGACGACCTCGGCGCGATCCGCTGGCCCGGACCGGCGATCGGCGAGCATACCGACGCCGTGCTCGGCGAAATCCTGCCGGCCGAGCAGATCGCGATGCTGCGCAAGGAGGGGGTGATCTGATGGCTGAAGCGGCCGGGCAATCTGTCGAGATCGTCGAGGTGGGGCCGCGCGACGGCTATCAGGGGATCGGGCCGTTCATTCCGACCGCGACCAAGATCGCCTTCCTCGAACGCTTGGCGGCGACGGGCCTTTGGCGGATCGAGATCGGCTCCTTCGTCAGCGCCACGGCCTTGCCGCAGCTGAGCGACACCGCCGAGGTTCTTGGCGCCTGCGCCGGGATCGCCGGCATCCGGCCGCAGGTGCTGGTGCCTAACGAGAAACACGGCCGGGCCGCGCTCGCCGCGGGGTCGACCTTCCTGGCCTTCGTGCTGTCGGTTTCGGAGGCGCACAACCGCAGCAACGTGCGCCGGCATCCGCTGGAATCGGTGGAGGAATACCGCCGCCTGATCGCCGCCCTGCCGGACGGTATCGCCGTGCGGCTGAACCTGGCGACCTCCTTCGACTGCCCGTTCGACGGCCGCGTCGCAGAAGCCGACGTGCTGGCACTGCTGGAAAAACTGGTGCCGATCCGGCCCGATGCGGAGATCTGCCTGTGCGACACGACGGGGCGCGCCTCGCCCGACCATGTCGAGCGCCTGGTCGCGGCGTGTCACGCACGGTTCCCGCAGGCGCGGCGCTGGGCGCTGCATGCGCACGATACCTACGGGCTCGGCCTGGCGAATGTCTATGCCGCCTGGAAACAGGGTATTCGCGTTTTCGACGCATCCTTCGGCGGGCTCGGCGGCTGCCCCTTCGCGCCGGGAGCGACCGGCAATGTCGCGACGGAGGACCTTGCCTGGATGTTCCGGCGCATGGGGGTCGCGACCGGCATCGATCTCGACGCGCTGGTGCCGGTCGCCTGCGACGGCGCCGCCATACCCGGCGGGCTGCCGGGCGGGCGCGTCCGCCACGCGCTGACGGCTTCGGCGCGATAGCGCCGAGGCCAGACCGGCCTTCAGATGGCGACGACGAGCTTGCCGAAATGCCCGCCGGAGCGCAGGCGTTCATAGGCTTCGGCCGCCTCCTCAAAGGCATAGACCCGGTCGACCACGGGTCGCATGCCGTTCTGGCCGATCGCCCGGTTCATGGCCCGGAACATGTCGCAACTGCCGACGGTGATGCCGGTCAGGCGGATGCAGCGGCTGATGATGGTCCGCGGGTCGATCGCGGAACCGCCGGCGACGAAGCCGATCGACACGATCGCGCCGCCGACGCGCACCGCGCGGAACGATTTCTCCAGCGTGCCGGGGCCGCCCACCTCGACCACCAGATCGGCCCCGATACCGTCGGTGAGGTCGAGCACGGCACGGTCCCAGCCCGGTTCGGCCGTGTGATCGAGCACATGGTCGGCGCCCAGGGCGGCGAGCCGCTCCCGCTTTTCGGCGCTGCCGGAGGTGTGGATGACGCGCGCACCCATGATTTTGGCGAATTGCAGCGCCATCACGGAGACCCCGCCGCTGCCCTGCAGGACCACCGTCTCGCCAGGCCGCAGGCGGGCGACTTCGGCAAGCGCGTTCCAGGCGGTCAGCGCCGCGCAGGGCAGCGTCGCCGCTTCCTCGAAGGACAGATGGTCGGGAATAGGAAGCGCCGCATGCGCCGGCAGCACGACATGCTCGGCGAGCACGCCGTCGATCGAGCCGCCGAGCGCACGCCGGCGCGCCGCAGCGGTGATCGGCCCGGAGATCCAGTCGGGATAGAAGGCGCCAGCCACGCGGTCGCCGACCGCAAGGCCGCCGACGCCCTCACCGAGCGCCGCGACCTCGCCGGCGCCGTCCGAAAGCGGGATGAGCGTGTCCGGAACGCCCGATCCGTAAAGGCCGTCCGACACCAGCAGGTCGCGATAGTTGAGCGAGGCTGCCCGCATGCGCACCAGCACCTCGCCCGGCCCCGGTGCCGGCTCGGGCAGATCGACGGGTTTCAGTTCCTTGCGGCCGGCATTGCCGGTGAGATGATAGGCCCGCATCGCCGTTACCTCGCCAGGTAACCGCCGTCGACCGCGATCTCGACGCCGGTGATGTATTTTGCCTCATCGGAGGCGAGGAAGAGCACGGCGTTGGCGATGTCCTCGACTTCGCCGGTGCGCCCCATCGGTATGCCGTCGAGCATGCGCTGGCGCGTCGCCGGATCGGCCTTGGCCGTCGAGTTGCGCATCGGCGGCATGACGCCGGGCATCACCACGTTCACGCGGATGTTGTCGCGGGCGAACGTCACCGCCGCCGTCTTCGACATGCCAAGCACCGCGCCCTTCGATGCGCCGTAGCCGAGATGCAGCCCCATGCCGACCTTGGCCGAGATGGAGGAGATGTTGACGATCGCGCCACCGCCCGTCCGGCGCATAGGCGGCACGACGGACTTGATGCCGAGGAACGGTCCCTTGCCGTTGATGCCGGCCTGCCGCTCCCAGGCGGTGTCGTCGAATATCTCGGTGGTTCCGGGACCGATCCCGGCATTGTTGACGAGGATGTCGAGGCGCCCGAAGGCAGCGACGACCGCATCGACGACGGCCATCCACTGGCTCTCGTCGGTGACGTCCAGCGTCCGGAAAATGGCGGCGTCGCCGAGCGAGCGCCCGACCGCCTTGCCCTCCTCCTCCAGGAGATCGGCGACGCATACCTTCGCGCCCTCCTCGACGAACCGCTTCGCGGTCGCCGCGCCCAGCCCCGAGGCCGCCCCCGTGACGATCGCAACCTTGCCGGCCAAACGCATGCGCAGTCTCCGTCCCGTTTCGAATGATTGAAAGCCGGGCCGCGTCAGGGACGCAGCACGATCTTGCCGAAATGCCGGTTGGCGCGCATGTGCTCATGCGCAGCGACAGCTTCGGCGAGGGGGAAGCTGCGGTCGATCGGCAGCCCAAGCTTGCCGGCCGATACGGCGTCCCACAGATCGGCCTTCATACGCTCGACGATAGCGCGAACCTCGGCCAGCGAGCGCGTGCGGAAGGTGACCCCGACATAGGCGAGCCGCTTCGCCGCATGCAGGTCGAAATCGAACTCGGCCTTCGCGCCGCCCAGCCGGCCGACATTGACGATACGGCCGAGCACGGCGGCGGCCTTCATCACCGAATTGATGCCGGGGCCCGAAACCATGTCGACGACGACGTTGGCGCCCTTGCCGCCCGTCGCGGCGAGCAGGAGGTCCGGCCAGGCGGGATCGGCGGGATCGAGCGGAAGCGTCGCGCCGAACGGCTCCAGCTTCTCGCGCTTGGCGGAATCGCCGGATGTGGCGGCGATGACCGAGGCGCCTCGCAGCCGCGCGATCTGCATGGCCATCAGGCCGACCGCCGAACTGGCGCCATGGACGAAAACCGCTTCGCCCTCGGCAAGGCGCCCTTGCGTGACGACCGCGTCATGCGCCGTCATCAAGGCGAGCGGCAGCACCGCCGCATGCTCGAGGTCGAGGCCGTCCAGCCTGATGGTGCGGCCCATGTCGGCGACTGCGAATTCCGCATAACCTCCGCCGCCCGAGCACATCACGCGGTCGCCGACGCGCAGGTTCTTGACCGCCTTGCCGAGTTCCGCGATCTCGCCGGCCCATTCCATGCCGATCGGCTTGCCTAGCGCCTCCTTGGTCGCGACGCCCGCGCCTCTGGCGGCGTTGAGGTCGGCGCGGTTCATTCCGGCGGCCGAGACCTTGACCAGCACCTGCTCGTCGCCCGGCGCCGGTCGCGGCACCTCCCGAATGGCCAGCCCCGCCTCCGTGGCGACTCCGGCCTGCATGGTTGCACTCATCGTCCGCTCCTCGAAATTGCGGGCCACATTGAAGATTGCGGGCTTGGCCGTGTTCGGCAGCCCGCCGTCAATGCATATGCAGGCCGCCATTGACGTCGATGGTCGTCCCGGTGACGAAGGCGGCGCCGGCCGAAGCGAGATAGGAGGCGGCTGCCGCGATCTCCTCCGGCAGACCGATGCGGCCGAGCGGCAGCGCGTCGAGCTTGTTGTATTTCTGCCCATCGGCCGGCCTGCCGGTCGCCTGCGCCAGCATGGGCGTCTCGATCGGACCCGGCGCGATCGCGTTGACGGTGACGCCGATCGGCCCGAGGTCGCGCGCGGCGGCACGAGTCAGGCCGAGCACGGCGGCCTTCGATGCCGAATAGGCGATGCCGGACTGCAGGCCGCCCATCTGGCCGGCCGATGACGAGATGGTGATGATGCGGCCGTGCTCGACGGGCCGGGCGCGGCGCCGCCGCGCCATCTCACGCACGCACAGGAAGGTGCCGCGCGCATTGATCCGGTTCACCCAGTCCCAGTCGTCCACGGTCGATTCGGCCAGGCCGATGCCGGTGGCGGTGCCACCGGCCCCGAGCACGCCGGCGAAATGCGCCAGCACGGCGATTGGGCCGAACTCGGCCTCGACCATGTCGAACGCCGCGATGACGGCCCGTTCGTCGGAGACGTCGAGTGCAATGCCGGCATGTCCGGTGCCCGGAAGCCCGGTAGCGGCCTTGCGCGACGCCTCGCCGTCGAGGTCGGCGACGATTACCGTCATGCCGTCCTCCGCGAATTTATTCGCCGTCGCCAGGCCGAGTCCGCCCGTACCGCCGGTGACCAGTGCGATCCTCATCGATGCAAATCTCCCTTGAATTCCCGTCTCTCTATCTTCGCGGCAGTCGGCACCGCCCGTCCCGGACGAAGGCGGTCAGGCCGCGCTGTCCTGCGGCTCGACGGTCCGTTCCCACGCCTCGACCAGATGCTCGGCAATGAAGACGGACGAGGTCTGGCCGCCGTCGACGGCAAGCACCTGGCCGGTGACGAAGGCCGCCTCGTTGCTGGCGAGGAACGCGACGGCGGCGGCAACGTCCTCCGGCCGGCCGACGTGACCGAGCGGCATGGTGCCGACGATCGTCGCCTGGAACCGGGCGGTGGCGAGCCGCCCCTCGGTCTGCGGCGTTGCGATGATGCCCGGCGCCACGGCGTTGACGCGGATGCCTTGCGGTCCGTATTCCGCCGCCATGTGGCGGGTGAGGCCGATCACGCCGGCCTTGGCTGCCGAATAGGCGGCCCAGCGGCGGTAGCCGGACAGGCCGATCGAGGAAGCGATGTTGACTATGGTCCCCCTGGTCTGGCGCAGTTCGGGCAGGACGTCGCGCGACAGCCGGAACGTGGTGCGCAGATTCACGTTGAGCTGGAAGTCGTAGATCTCGTCCGTCGTCTCATGCGCCGGCGGCGCATTGCCGACGCCGACATTGTTGACAAGCACGGCGACCGAGCCGAACTCCTGCTTGCAACGGCCGATGATCGCCGCCGGCGCGTCGTCGGCCGTGGCGTCGGCGACCAGCGTGGCGATCCGCTCGCCGGACAAGGTCGCCAGCGTGTCGGCGTTCCTGTCGACGGCGAGCACCAGCGCGCCCTCGCGGTGCAGCCTTTCGGCGATGGCGCGGCCGATGCCTTGGCCGGCGCCGGTGACGATGGCCGCGCGGCCGCTCAGACCCTGCATCAGACCCTGCCCGCCGTCCACTCGGCCGAATAGTCCTTGCCTATCTGCACGACCTGCTGGTCGAACATCAGGATGCGGGTGGCCTCCATGTCGAGGAACTTGCGCTCATCCTCGATCATCTCGTTCTGGAAATAGGGCAGCGCATGCATCTCCTTTCGCGCCTCGAGGCTCTCGAACCAGGATTCCGAAAAGCCGTCATAGTCGAGCGGACCGACATTCGGCCAGCCGCTGCTCGGCACCATATGATGCTGGACGTAGCGCTTGATGTATTTGGACAGGATCGGGTCGTTGGCGATCAGCGGGCCGTGCACCTCGCGCCAGTGGCGTGAGAACTCCTCGCGCGAAAGGCCAGGCTTGCGTTTGTAGAAGCCGAGCGTGATCAGCATGTCTTTCTCTTTCCAGCAAACAGCGACGGACGAGCGCGGTCCACGCGATCGAAGCTGGCACGGTGACGCAGCACCGCGACAGGCTCTATCCCTGCCGCGAGGGACGCAGCGGCGGAAATCCGCGAAGGGGACGGGAACCGTTGCGGAGCCGATCCGGGCGAACCGGGCGTCGTCGCATATGCATGCTGACCGGCACCCCGCGGGATGCGCCGGTCAGCTTTGGACGAGCCGTGACGAAGGGTCAGGCCTGGTCGATCCAGACCTTCGGCAGATCGATCTGGAAGGTCTGGTGAACGCCGTAGTTCTTTACCTTCGGATTCATGTGGCTGAAGAGCTTCTGCCAGAACGGCTGAATGATCACCCCCGAGTCCTGCAGGATGGTCTCCAGATCCTTCATGACCTCCCGCCGCTTCTCCGGATCGCTGACGGACAGCGCCTCCTTCAGCTTGGCATCGAAGGTCGCGTCGGAATAGGCGCTCTCGTTCCATGCCTCGCCGGTGCGGTAGCCGAGCGCCAATATCTGCACGCCGAGCGGGCGCATGTACCAGATCGTCATCGAGTACGGGTACTTCGTCCAGTCGTTCCAGAAGGTCGATCCCGGCAGCACGGTGCGCTTCACCTTGATGCCGGCGTCGCGGAGCTGTGCGGCGATGGCGTCGCCGGTGTTCTTCTGCCAGTCGTCCTCGATGGTGATGAGCTCGTGCTCGAAATCGGCCTGTCCGGCCTCCTCCATGAGCTTCCTGGCGCCCGCCGCGTCGCGTGTCTTCTTGGGCAGAGGATAATATTCGGGGTGGATCGGGCTGACGTGATGGTTCTCGCCGACATCGCCGCGACCGTTGTAGCCCAACTGCAGAACGACGGCGTTGTCTACGGCCATCTGCAGCGCGTTGCGGACCCGCTTGTCGTCGTAGGGCTTGTGCGTGACATTCGTGCGCGCCACCAGAGTGGTTGCCGTGGCGACCTCGGACTTGGCCAGCCCGATATTGTCGAGGATGTCGATGAAGTCCGCCGGGGTTTCGAAGTTGATGTCGATCTCGCCGGACTCGAAGGCGTTGACCGTCGCCGAAAAGTCCGTGCCGTAGTCGATGAACTCGACGGAATCGAGCAGCGCCTCGCCGCCCCACCACTTGCCGTTCTCGCGGCGCTTGACGACGGCCTTCGAACCGGTGTCGTAGGACACCAGCTCGAACGCCCCCGTGCCGATCGGCTTGCCGACAGGGTCGTCGCCCGCAAAGCTGCGATGCACCACCAGGGCCGGATAGTCGGTGAAGTTCGGGATGAGCGAGATATCCGGCGCGTTCAGCGTCAGCTTGACCGTGTGATCGTCGACCTTCGCGATCGCGCCGTCCTTCGCCTTGCCGGTGGCCTCGTCGATCAGCGCGCCGACGCGCGCGGCCATGGAGTTGCCGGAGACGCCCTTCTCGCACCAGCGGGCGAGGTTGAAGACCACGTCGTCGGCATTGAAGGCATCGCCGTTGGTCCAGGTGACGTCCTTGCGGACATGCAGGACGTATTCCGTCGCGTCGTCGTTGACTTCCCAGCTTTCGAGCAGGACCGGCTCGAAGGTGAACTCGCGGGTGTAGCGGACGAGCGGCTCCAGCCATGTACGCGATATGTTGGCGAGTTCGACCCAGTCGTAGGTTCGCGGGTCCTTCTGACCCTTGACGGCCATGGCGACGCGCAGCGTGCCGCCTTTCGTGCCTTCCTGCGCGACCGCCCTGGAGGGGGCCGCAAGTCCGATCATGCCGTAGGCCAGCGCCGTCGATGCACCCATCGCGCTCGCCAAAGCGAGGAATTCGCGCCGGTCCATGCCGCCGGCGCGGACATCCGCGGCCATCCTTTCGATCGCCGGCGAAACCCGGTCGCCGTTGCTTTTGAAGAAAAGCATCTACTCCTCCTGTTATCGTTACGTTGCTCTTGTCTGCTCTTTTTTCGAGAGTGGTTCCCTACACCCTCAGCGTGAAACGGATGCCGTCATAGACAGCGGCGTGGATGTTGCGCGAGGCGACCGCGTCGCCGATGCGGAACAGGACGAAGCCGCCGTCCCTGTTGCGCGGCGGAAAGATGTCGCCGCCCGTCACCAGGCGCTCGTAGTCGACGGCGCCGAGGTTTTTCGAGAGCGGCTTCAGCGCATGGTAGAGATCGTCATTGGCCTGCGTGCCGTGCTCGACCACCACCTGGTCGACACGCCGCTCCTCGCTCCAGCCGTCGGCAAAATCGGAACACAACACCGCCACGAGCTGGTTGCCGTCGCGCCGCACCGACCTCAGCCTGGTGTTGATGGTGACGCGCACGCCCTTTTCGTGGAAGGCCCTGACATAGGGCACATGGTTCATGCCGCCCATCTCGGGCGCGAAGAAGCGTTCCGGCGAGACGAGCTCGAGCCGCGAACCGGCATTGGCGACGATCTCCGCCGCCGTCATGCCCTGATGGCCGCCATTGTCGTCGTAGAGCAGCACGTTGTCCGCCGGCTTCACGGCGCCGGACACGATGTCCCAACTGGAGACGACGAGATCGTCGCCCGCCTCCAGCGGCGGATTTTGAGGCAGCCCGCCGGTGGCGACGACCACCACGTCGGGCTCCAGGCCCAGCACGTCGTCGGCTTCCGCCCAGACATTGTATCGGACCTCCGCGCCGAGCCGTTCCAGCTCGGAAAGCCGCCAGTCGACGATACCGATCAGCTCCCTGCGGCGCGGATTGTGGGCGGCGAGCCGCACCTGGCCGCCGGCCTTCTCGGCCGCCTCCAGCACGGTGACGGCGTGGCCCCTCGCCGCGGCGACACGCGCCGCCTCAAGCCCGGCCGGACCGGCGCCGACCACCACCACCTTCCGCGGCGCGTCGGCGGCCCTGCCGATCACATGCGGGATCGTCGCCTCGCGGCCGGTGGCGGCATTGTGGATGCACAACGCCTCGCCGCCCTCGTAGATGCGGTCGAGGCAGTAGGTGGCGCCGACGCAGGGCCTTATCTCGTGCTCGCGGCCTTCCATCACCTTGCGCAGGATGTGCGGATCGGCGATGTGGGCGCGCGTCATGCCGACCATGTCGAGCTTTCCGCTGGCGATGGCGTGGCGGGCCGTCGCCACGTCCTGGATGCGGGCGGCATGGAAGACCGGGAACTTCGTCGCCGCCCTCACCTCGCCGGCGAAGTCGAGATGCGGCGCCGAGCGCATGCCGGTGATCGGGATCACCTTGGTGAGGGCCGCATCGGTCTCGATGGTGCCGCGGATGATGTTGAGGAAATCGACCTTGCCCGACGAGGCCAGGCGGCGGGCGATCTCGACGCCCTCCTCCTTCGACAGGCCGGCGGAAAAATCCTCGTCGGCGACCATGCGGATGCCGACGATGAAATCCGGCCCGACCGCCTTGCGCACGGCGTCGAGCACGAGGTTGGTGAAGCGGAGCCGGTTGTCGAGCGAGCCGCCGAAATCGTCGTCGCGACGATTGGTGGCGGGCGACCAGAAACCGTCCATCAGATGGCCGTAGGACTCGAACTCGATGCCGTCGAGGCCGGCCTCCTTCATTCGCTGCGCGGCCGACGCGTAGTCCGCGACGATGCGCTCGATGTCCCAGTCCTCCGCCTGCTTCGGGAAGGCGCGATGCGCCGGCTCGCGCACCGGCGAGGCCGAGAGCACCGGCAGCCAGTCGGCCTTGTTCCAGCCGGTGCGGCGGCCGAGATGGGTGAGCTGGATCATCACCTTGCAGTCGTGCTCGTGGCAGGCGCCGGCCAGCTCCGCGAGCCATGGCACGATGTCGTCACGATAGGCCTGCAGGTTGCCGAAGGCGGCCGGGCTGTCGCGCGACACGATCGCCGAGCCGGCGGTCATGGTCAGCGCCATGCCGCCCCTTGCCTTCTCGGCATGATAGAGCCGGTAGCGCTCCTTCGGCAGGCCGTCCTCGGAATAGGCCGGCTCGTGACTGGTCGACATGACCCGGTTCTTGAGCCGCAGGTGCCTGAGCTGGAAGGGCTCAAGCAGCGGGTCCTTCGCCGCCAACGCACTCGCCGCCGCGTTCACGCGCCATGCTCCAGCGTTTCAGGGGACCGATCCATTCCTTCCTTCGTCGTCCGTTCTAGTTCACCGTGTCCGGCAATCGCTCCTCACGTCGCGCGATGAAGTCGGCAAGCCCTTCGGCGATACCCTCGTCCAGTTTCGGCTCCTCATAGTCGGCAAGCATGGCACGCGCCTTCTCGCGTCCGCGCGTGTCATGATCCCTGGCTCCTTCGGCGTTCCACTGCTCGAAGGAATTGAAGTCCATGAGGGACGGCATGAAGAAGGCCGACTCGAAATGCTCGAGCGTGTGCTGGGTGCCGAGGAAATGGCCGGCCGGGCCGACCTCCCGAATGGCCGCCAGCGCGTCCTTGAAGTCGTCGAAGGAAAGCCCGCCCGCATATTTGTACCATCCGACCAGCTGCTCGCAGTCGGTGGCGAATTTCGAATAGCCGCAGGTCAGGCCGGCTTCCAGCCATCCCGCCGAATGCCAGATGTAGTTGGCGCCTGCCAGAATGGCCGCATGCATCAGCATGTTGGCCTCGTAGCCGGCTTGGGCGTCGTTCAGCTTCGACCCGACATGGAAACCCGACGTGCGCCAGGGAAGCCGGTATTTCCGCGCCAGCGCACCCATCAGGTACATCATCTGCGCGGCCTCCGGCGTGCCTCCCATGGGAGCGCCGGTCTTCATGTCGACGGTCACCATGAACTGCCCGTAGATCTGCGGCGAGCCCGGCCGGAGGAGTTGCGTGAACGCCACGCCGGCCAGCGCCTCGGCGTTGACCTGGGCCACCGCGCCGACGGCGGACGCCGAAGTCGAGGCGCCGCAAAGGGCGAAGGGCGCCAGGATCAGCGGCTGGTTGTGGCGCGCATAGACCTTCATCGCATCCAGCATCGTCGCATCCCACACCAGGGGCGAGTTGCAGTTGGTGATGGAGACGAGGACCGGATTGTCGCGCACGAACTCCTGGCCGAACACGATGCCCGCCATCTCCATCGTGTCTTCCGCCCGCTCGCGGGACGTGACGATGCCCATGAACGGCTTGTCGGAGTGCTTCAGCGCCGAATGGATGATGTGCAGGTGCCGCTTCGGCACCGGAATATCCATGGGCTCGCAGATGATCGAACTCGAGGAATGCAGCGCCGGCGCCATGTAGGCCAGCTTGTGGAAGTTATTGAGGTCCGCGAGCGTACCGTAGCGGCGGTTGTTGTCGAGGTCGCGCACATAGGGCGCGCCGTACATCGGCACGAAAATCGAGTTGTCGCCGCCGACCTGGACCGTGCGGTCGGGGTTACGGGCGTTGAGCGTGAATTCGGCCGGCACCTTGGCGACCAGTTCCATGAGCAACGCACGGTCGATGCGCACACGGGTGTCGGTGACGTCGGCGCCGGCGCGCTTCCACATGGCGATCGCCTCGTCGTCACGGAACTCGCATCCCACCTCTTCGAGGATGGCAAGCGACGCCTCGTGGATCAGCTCGACGGCTTCGTCCGGCACGATGTCGTAGACGGGTATCTTGCGCACAAGCGTCGGGAACGAGGGGATCGGCGCGCTGCGCATGGCCTTGCGGCCGAGACGCCCGCCGCCACGGCGGTGGGCTACAGGCTGTTCCGAGGTCCGGACGGCATCCGCTACGGTCATTGTTCCGCACTCCCTTGCCCGTAAGGAGAACGCCTCGCAAGCTCGGATTCAAGCGAATAAGCGACCAGCTTCGCTTGAGCTCAGCTCAATCGTCAAGGGAGAGCAGCCAGTCGCGCAGCACGGTAGCCTGACGGCTCAGCGGCCGGCGGGCGCTCCAGGTGACGAAGTAGGACCGCGGCGCCGCGATCTCGGCGTCGGTGAGCTGCACCAGATCGCCGGACTCGAGCAGCGGCGTGACCAGGCTGGCCCAGCCCAGCACGGCGCCATGGCCGCTGCGCGCCGCCTGCAGCGCGATCACGTGGCTGTTGAAGCGGCGTACGTTGAGGCGCCGGTCCGGGCAGCCGACCTCGCGGAAGAAGTCGGCCCAGGTCGTCCAGTCCCAATCTATGCCTTCGACGGAAAGCAGTTGCAGCCTGGAAAGGTCCTCGATCGTCGCGACCGGATGTGTGCGCGCGAAACCGGGGCTCGCCACCGGGAAAATGCGGTCGTCATAAAGCTTTGCCGACAGCTCGTCCGGCCAATCGCCGCTGCCGTAGCGAAGCCTGAGATCGATGTCGGGACGATCCAGGCCACGCGGCTGATCGGAGATGACGTGGTCGACGACGATGTCCTGGTGACTGCTCCAGAATGCGCTCATGCGCGGCATGAGCCAGAGATGAGCCATCGCCATGGTGCATCCGATGGTGACGTTCGGCTGCCCCCCTGCGGCCTTCACCTGCAGGAAGGTGGAGGAGATCCGCTCGAAGCCTTCGCGCAGCGCCGCGGCTATCGTCTCGCCCTCGCGCGTCATTTCGAGCGCCCGGTGCCGGCGCACGAACAGCGGATTGCCGAGCTCCTCCTCCAGCATCCGGACTTGCTTGGAAATCGCGCCCGGCGTCACGTTGAGCTCGTCGGCAGCCTTGGTGAGGCTGAGGTATCTGGCTGCTGCCTCGAACGCGGCAAGGGCGTTCAACGACGGAAGGCTATAGTATCGGCGAACCATTCTGATGCCACCCCGGCCGCGTGCCGCGGCTCAATTTTGGAGAACATCGCCCGCAGCCTCGTTTGCCCGTGGCTCAACCGCCGGGGAATTTCGTTCATGTTGACTATTAGCCTTGTTTGCCGGTCGATGTGCAACCGCCGTCTTCCCTCGCGGAGATGGATCCGCCGCAGGTACCGAAACGCGTCCGCATCCAAGGTGCGGCGCTCCGAGGGAGGGGGCAGTGTCCCAACGGGCTTTCAAACGTCTCTTCGAGCCGGTCGCATTGCGAGGAAAGACGCTCCGCAACCGCATCGTCTTCGGCGCTCACACGGCGAACATGGCGGTGGAGGGCGTGCCTACGGAACGGCATGTCGGCTACTACGCCGAACGCGCGATCGGCGGGGCGGCCATGGTGGTGGTGGAACCGATGCCTGTGCACGCGGCCGCCGTGCTGACCCGCGGCAACTTTCGCCCTGGCGATGACAGCGTCATCCCCCACTTCCGCAAGGTGACCGAAGCGATCCGCGGCAACGGCGCGGTGGCGATCCAGCAGCTCTACCATGTCGGGCAGCACGCCGACGCGGACAACTCCTTCCACGCCGGCTGGTCGCCGTCCGGCCTGCCGAGCTACCACGACTCCGACGGCTCGCACCGCATGACCGAGACCGAGATCGAGGACACGATCGACGGCTTCGTCCAGGCGGCACGCCGCTGTCGCGCGGCCGGCTTCGACGGCGTCGAAGTGTGGGCGGCCTATCATTCGATGCTCGACCAGTTCTGGACGCCCTGGTCGAACCGCCGCGCCGATCGCTGGGGCGGCAGCCTCGAAAACCGCACGCGCATGAGCCGCGAGGTGATGAGCCGTATCCGACGGGAATGCGGCGAGGACTTCATCGTCGGCCTCGCCGTCAATGATGAGCCGGACGTCGAGGTGGCGCTGAAGCGGGAGGCGCTGTCCGAGATCGTCGAGCGGCATGACCGCGACCACCTGATGGACTACGTCACCTGCGGTTCCGGCAGCTATTTCGACTTCTACAAGATCATGCCGACCTTCGTTTACCCGGAAAAACTCGGCGCCGAGCTCGCGGCCGTGCTGAAGTCCACGGTCCGCCACGCTCTGGTCACGGCCGAAAGCCATATCCGCACGCCCGAAAACGCCGAGGGCGTGCTGAGCGAGGGCCGCGCCGACCTGGTCTCGATCGTACGCGGGCAGATCGCCGACCCGCATCTCGCCAACAAGGCTGCCACCGGACGCGCCGACGACATCCGCGGCTGCCTGTCCTGCAACCAGATGTGCTGGGGCCGCCGCTCGCGCGACTACTGGATCAGTTGCGTCATCAATCCGTCGGCCGGACGCGAATTCGAATGGGGTGGCGACCGCTTCACGCCGGCCGAACGGCCCAAGCGCGTGTTCGTCGTCGGCGGCGGGCCGGCCGGGCTGGAAGCGGCGCGCGTCGCGGCGGAACGCGGGCACCATGTGGTGCTGGCGGAAGCCTCGGATCGTCTGGGCGGGCAGTTCCGCCTGGCAGGCCTGCAGCCGCGCCGGGCGCAGATCCTCGACCTCATCGACTGGTATCAACGGCAGCTCGGCCAGTTGCAGGTCGAGGTGCGTTACGGGCACTATGTGGAAGCCGAGGACGTCGAGCGCGAAAATGCCGAGCACGTCATCATCGCCACGGGGTCCCAGCCGCCCGACGGTGCGTTCCAACGGGCGCTGCCGCAGTTCGACGGCATTCCGGGTGGAGGACCTGCCCTGTCCGCGGAAGCGGTGATGGCGCGCGAGGCCAGGCCAGGCAAGCGGGTCATCGTGCTCGACGACGGCGGCAACTGGAAGGGATGCGGCACGGCCTGGAAGCTTGCCGAGGATGGTCACGGGGTCACGATCGTCACGCCGGATGCCCTGGTGGGCAAGGAGTTGCAGCGGATGGCCGTCGACCTGCCGCTGCGCCGCGCGCTAGCCCGCCTCGGCGTCCGCTTCCTGACCGAAAGCGCAGTGATCAACTGGAACGGCGAGTTGGCGACGATTGCTTCGCTGCTTGATGGACGCGAGCAGCAATGCGAAGCGGACGCGCTGGTCTATGCCGCCACCAACGTCGCGGACGACGCTCTCGCGCGCGGACTGGAGGAACGCGGCGTCTCCTTCGCCGCGATCGGCGACTGCACGGCCGCGCGCCAGGCGGCATTCGCGATCCATGACGGACGCAAGATCGCGCTGGCACTATAGGAGCGCCCGGCGAGCAAAGGTTCGGCGCAGGCCTGCGCCAGCCGCCGGGCAACAACGTGATCAGTTCCACAGCAACAGCGACTCCTTCTCCTTCGTCGTCACCGAGAAATGCGCCGGTCCGACCTCGCGGAAGAAGCGGGAGAACATCTCGATGAACAGCCGGACGAAGAGCGGCTTCGAATTGCCGTAGGGGTCGAGGATGATGACGGACGGCGGCGGCAGTTCGTCGAGGATGGGGCGGCGTACGATCGCCGATCCGTCGGCCGTGGCGCGGCCGATCGGCCGCATGTTGAGGATGGACATGCCGAAGCCGGAGGCGACCGCCGAGCGGACCGTCTCGTAGGAACGGGTGTGGAAACGGACTTCCGGCCGCTTCGCCAGGATGTCGAAGAGCGTCAGCAGGTAGGTCGCGGTCTGCGGCATGTCGAGCAGGACGAACGGGCGCGTGGCGATGTCGGCGAGCCATACCGCATCCCTGGCGGCCAACGGGTCGTCGGCATGCAGCAGCGCATGCGCCGGCACCTTGCAGATCTTCGTCATCGTGCCGGCCGTGATCGAGCCGATGTCGTAAAGGACGGCGAGATCGATGATGCCCTCGGACAGCCATGACTGCAGCTGCACCTGGTCGCCTTCGAGCAGGTCGATCTCCACGTCGCCGACATGGTCGACATACCGGCGCAACATCTCCGGCATGAACAGCGCGCCGAAAGGCTCGAAGCAGCCGATGCGCAGCACCTTGGGGACGCGTTCCGAGAGGTCGCCGATGGCGCGGTCGAACTCGGTCGCTGCCGACAGCATGATCCGCGCGGCGCTGATGAAGCGTTCGCCGGACGGCGTTATCTGCACGCCGCGCGCCGGGCGCCGCTCGAAGATGCGTGCGCCCATCTCGCCCTCGGCGAGGGCGATGGCGGCAAGGATGGAGGATTGCGAAATATGGAGCGCCTTCGACGCGGCCTGAACGCTGCCGAGGCTCGCGACCTCGCAGACGTAGCGAAGCTGGCGGATGCTGAGATTCATTTTTCCCTGACGCCTCCACGGAATGTAAAAACTTACGCAACAGAATACATTTTGTGAACTGGCGATGCCGGTCCAATCTGCCCTCAAGCTCGCCGCCAGATGCGGGCCGCCTAATCCGCAAGGGGAACATCAGCATGCCAAGACGCGACCCGCTCACCGGGGCGGCGGAACTTTGCCGCATGGGCGCTGCCGATCTGGCCGCTGCCTTCCGCAGCGGCGCGGTTTCACCCGTCGAGGTGGCGAAGGCAGTGCTCGATCGCGCCGAAGCGATCAACCCCGAGCTCAATGCGTTCACGCTGATCGATCGTGCCGGAGCGCTTGCTGCCGCCGCCGCTTCCGAAAGGCGCTGGAAGGACGGCGCGCCGCTGTCGGACGTCGAGGGCGTTCCGACCACGCTGAAGGACATCGTCTGGGTCGAGGGCTGGAGCGTCCGCTACGGCAGCACCACGACATCCGACGTTCCCTGCCAGGCGGACGCACCTTCGGTCGCCCTGCTCCGGAAGGCAGGAGCGGTGTTCATCGGCCAGACCACGACGCCGGAGTTCGGCTGGAAGGCGATCACCGACAGCGCGCTGTTCGGCGTGACCCGCAATCCCTGGAATCCGGAGAAGACGCCGGGGGGCTCCTCCGGCGGCGCGGCAGTCGCGGCCGCGGTCGGGGCCGGCGTGTTCCATCTCGGCACGGACGGAGGCGGGTCCATCCGCATCCCCGCATCCTTCACCGGCATCGTCGGCCACAAGCCGACCTTCGGGCGTGTGGCCGCATATCCCGCGAGCCCGTTCGGCACGGTCGCCCATATCGGCCCGATGACGCGCAGCACGGCGGACGCGGCGGCCATGCTGAAGGCGATGTCCGGCCGCGACCTGCGGGACTGGGCGCAAGGTGCGGGCGTCCTGACGCCGCTTGACGACGAAGCTGGCTTCAGCCTCGCGGGCAAGCGCGTCGGCTACTGGTCGCAGCCGGCATCGGGCACCGTGGATCCCGAAGTCGCACGGATCGTCGATGCCGGGGTGGCGCGCCTGGCGGCCGCCGGCGCGATCGTCGAGCCGGTCACGCTGCCGGCGGAGAATCTGCTCGACCTCTTCCACCATCACTGGTTCACGGGCGCCGCGGCAAGGGTCGCGGGCATTGCCGAGCAGGCAAGGGCGGCGGTCGATCCGGGCCTCCTGGAGGCGGCGCGCGCGGGGTCGGCCTTCACCTCCACCCAGCTCGTCCAGGCGCAGATACGGCGTGGCGAGTTCGGCGCGGCGATGGACAGGATGCTCGCGGAATTCGACTTCCTCGTTTCTCCCGCCACCGCCTTGCCGGCTTTCGACGCGGGGCTCGAACTGCCGAAGGACAGCGGCTTCAAGCGCTGGACCGAGTGGGCGGGCTTCAGCTATCCGATCAATCTCAGCCAGCAGCCGGCCTGCGTTATTCCTTGCGGCCTGACGGCCGCGGGACTTCCCGTCGGATTCCAGATCGTCGGAGCGCGGGGGGCGGACGCCCGCGTGCTGTCGGCCGCCGCCAGCCTGGAGGCGATCTTCACCGGATAAGCATCGAACACCGCATAAGGAAAACGACCAAGCACAAGGGGAAGCCGATATGTTGAACAGACGTGCAATGCTTCACGGGTTTGTGGGAGCGGGCGCCGCCGGCGGCGCCCTGCTCGCCGACATGAACAGGACCGCCAAGGCGCAGGAGGGCGAGCCGGTCCATGTCGGGTCGGCGCTGCCGATGTCCGGCTTCGCCGCCGCGGACGGCATCGAATTCAAGAACGGGCTCGAGCTGGCCGCCGCGGAGATCAACGCCGCGGGCGGCATTCTCGGCCGGCCGATCGAGCTTCATATCGAAGACACGAAGGACCAGGGCGCCGACCTGGTCTCGCAGGCCATGCAGCGCCTGGTCGACCGCTACAACACGCCGGCGATCATCAACGGCTACAATCTCGGCACCAACATGATCGAGATGGATGTCGCGGCCGACAACGACATCATCATGATGCACTACAACACGCTGATCTCGCACAACGAGAAGTTCAAGACCGATCCCGAACGATACTACGGCTCGTTCCAGGGCGATCCGCCGGAGTTCTGGTACGGACCGGGCTGCCTGAACTTCCTGAAGACGCTGGCGGAAGGCGGCAAGTGGACGGCGCCCAACAAGAAGATCGCGATCATCCCGTCGGCCAACGAGTATTCGATCGTCATCGCCAACGCGATCCGCGACAAGGCGGCGGAGTACGGCTTCGAGGTGAGCCTGTTCGAGACGGTTCCGTTCCCGACCAACCAGTGGGGACCGACGCTCGCCAAGCTCAGGCAGGACCCGCCGGCCGCCATCATCGTCACCCACTTCCTCCCGCAGGACCTCGCGCAGTTCATGGTGCAGTTCCTGACGCAGCCGATCAACAGCCTGGTCTACATGCAGTACGGGCCGTCGCTGCCGGCCTTCCGCGAGATCGGCGGCGCAAGCATCAACGGCGTCATCTACTCGACGGTGATCGGCTGCCTGCCGGACGAGTTCTCGAAGGCCTACCGGGAGTCCTACCGCGCCAAGTTCGGTCCGAACTCGGCCTACATCACCGGCTCTCAGACCTATGACGGCCTGTGGATGTGGGCGATCGCGGCGGCCATCGCCGGCGGCCCGGGCGAGCCTTTCGACAAGGAGCAGGTCGGCAAGGTGGCGGCGGTCATGCGCCGCAACGTCTATCGCGGCGTCAACGGCACCTATCGCGCGGATCCGGCGGGCCAGTCGGCCTATTGCTACCCGACGCAGGTCGCCGATCCGTCGCTGGGCATGCCGCACCAGTTCCTGCAGCACCAGGACCACACCACCGATCCGAAGCTGATCGCGCCGGCGCTCTACGCGACCGACGCGTTCCTGCTGCCGCCGTGGATCAAATAGGGCGATGCTGAACCGACCGTCGGCCGGGCAGCCGGCCGATGGTCGTCTCGGAAGGAGCGGGATCATGACGGACGACACCGCAACGCTGCTCGAATGCGACAATGTCGTGAAGCGCTTCGGCTCGCTTGCAGCGGTCGACGGCATGTCGCTGACCGTCCGCCAGGGCGAGGTGGTCGGCATCGGCGGCCCCAACGGGGCCGGCAAGACGACCTTTTTCGACGTCGTCACCGGGGTGACGCCGGCGACGGACGGAAGGATCGTCTTCGACGGGCACGACATCGCCGGCCTCGGCGCCGACCGCATCTGCCAGCTGGGCATCGCCCGCACCTTCCAGCTCAACGCCGCCTTCGAAAGCTTGACGGTGCGCGAGAACATCGACATCGCCGCCTATTTCGGCAGGAGCCGGCGGGCGATACCCGGCATCCGGCTGGGCAAGGACGTGCGCGAGCAGACCGACGAAGCGCTCGCCTTCGTCGGCCTTGCGGACAAGGCCGATGCGGCTGTCGGCCAGTTGCCGGTGCTTGACCGCAAACTGCTGATGATCGCCGGGGCGATCGCGACAAAGCCGAAGCTGCTCTTCCTCGACGAGCCGGTCGGCGGCCTGAACACGACCGAGATCGACCACATCATCGGCCTTGTCGAGCGGCTCAAGGCCGACGGGCTTACCGTCGTGCTGATCGAGCACGTCATGCGCTTCCTGCTCGCGCTTTCGAGCCGCGTGCTGATCATGCATCACGGCAAGAAGATATTCGAAGGCCTGCCGACCGAAGTGGCGGAAGATCCGGTCGTCGTCGAGACCTATCTGGGCGAGGCCACGCGCAAGCGCCTCAAAAGCTTCTTCGCCGAAGGCGAGGTGGGCGCATGACGCTCTCGGAAAAACCTCCCGTCCTCAGCCTTTCCAACATCGTCTCCGGCTACCGCGAGCTCACCGTGCTCAAGGGCATCTCCTTCGATGTCGCCGCCGGAGCCTTCGTCACCGTCGTCGGGCCAAACGGCCACGGCAAGTCGACGCTGCTGAAGACGATCTCGGGCCTCGTGCCGCTGAAGCAGGGCTCGATCGGCATCAATGGCAGCCCGGCGCCCGGCCAGCCGCACGCCATCGCGGCGCTCGGCGTCGCGCATGTGCCGCAGGGCGACATGCTCTTTCCCGAGATGAGCGTGGTGGAGAACCTGCTGATGGGCGCCTATCTGGCGCCCTCCAAGATTGAAATCGACCGCCGGCTGGACGAGGTCTACACGCTGCTGCCGAAGCTGGCGGACCGGCGGCACCAGATCGCGTCGTCGCTCTCGGGCGGCGAGCGCCGCATGGCCGGCATCGGGCGCGGCCTGATGATGGGCGGAGAGATCCTGCTGATCGACGAGCCCTCACTGGGGCTCGCGCCGCTCGTCATCGAGCAGGTCTACGGGGTCATCGCCGAACTATCGAGGAGCGGGCGCACCATCCTCCTGGTCGAGGAGAACCCGGCGCGCGTCGCCGACCTCGCCGATCACCTGCACCTACTCGACGACGGCGAGATCGTCTGGTCCGGCCCTCCGGCCGAACTTCTGGCGCGCGACGAACTGCTCGCAACCTATCTCGGAGGCTGACCCATGCTCGACATCCTGACGTCGATCATAATAGCCGGCCTCACGACAGGCGCTCTCTATGCCCTGGCGACTGTCGGCCTGTCGCTGGTGTGGGGTTCGATGGGCATGCTCAACATGGCGCACGCCGCCATGCTGACGCTCGGCGGCTATGCCGCCTTCTCGCTTTCCTCGGCACTCGGCCTTCCCGCGGTCGTCGGCTTTGCCGGGGCGGTGCTGGCCGGCGCGGTCGCCGGCGGACTGCTCTACGTCTTCATCGTCCGCAACCTGCTGAACAACGACAAGGCGACGTTCGAGTCGAACGTCATGATCGCGACGGTCGGCATCGGCATAGCGCTCGAGAACGCGATCCTGCTCACCTTTGGCGGCCAGCCGCTGAAGCAGCCCATTTCCGCGACGGGGTCGCTCATCATCGGACCCGTCAACCTGCCTTACCAGAACATGCTGATCGTGATCGTCGTCATCGCCCTGATGGCGCTGGTCGCGCTGCTGCTTGCCAGGACGCGCATCGGGCGGGCGATCCGCGCCACCGCGCAGAACCGCGAGGCGGCGCAGCTCATGGGCGTTGCCGTCAACCGCGTCTATTTCCAGGTGCTGGTGCTGTCCGGAGCGCTCGCCGGCGTCTGCGGCGTGATGGTCAGCTCGATGACGCAGCTCTCGCCGCCGCTCGGCAACGACCCGATGCTGAAAGCCTTCATCATGTGCGTCGTCGCCGGGCTGGGCAACCTTCCGGGCGCGGTGGCCGCCGCCTTCGGGCTGGCGCTGCTGGAGGCCTTCGTCCAGTACGCGGCGGGCGCGCGCTGGGGCTTCCCGTCGCTTCTCTTCGTCGTCATCGCGGTCCTGATCTGGCGGCCGGCCGGGCTGTTCGGCCGCGCCCAGATCCGGCGCATGTGAGGTGAAGCCATGACGACGTCTCTCCGACCGATGAGCGTCTCCGGCTCCGCCAGGCTTGATCTGCTCGTCAGCCTCCTCCTCGTCGCCGCGGCGGTGGCGCTGCCCTTCATGGTCGACAGCCGCTACGTGCTCGGCCAGGTGGTGCTGGCGCTGTTCTATGCCACCATCGCATCGCAGTGGAACCTGCTGTTCGGGTTCTCCGGCATCTTCTCGCTGGCGCAGATGGCGATCTTCGCCTTCGGCGGCTACGCGACCGCGATGATCTGCTTCTATTTCGGCTGGAACGTCTGGGCGGCGCTCTTTCCCGGAGCGCTCGCCGCGGTCGTCTTCTCGCTGATCGTCGGCCTCGCCTGCCTCAGGTTGACCGGCGTCTACGTGGCATTGCTGACGCTGGCGATCGCCCAGACCATGTACCTGCTGATCGTCACCGATACCGAATGCTTCGTCATGGTCGGTTCGATCTGCCGGCAGCTCACCGGCGGCGCGGTAGGCTTCGCGCGCTTCGGCGATCTCGGCACCCGCGAGTTCCTGAAGGGGCAATGGCTGGTCGGCAACTACGCAATCGTCGCCACGCTGTTCGCGGTGACGATGATCGCCACCTACATCATCGTCAAAAGCCCGATCGGCCTTGCCTTCAAGGCGCTCAAGGACAATCCCGGCTACGCCGTCGCGCGCGGCGTCAACCGCTTCCAGGCACAGCTTCTGGTGTTCGGCATCTCGGCCTTCTTCACCGGCCTGGCCGGCGGCTTCTACGCAGCGCATTTCCAGGCGATCGGGCCGGGCATCCTGTCGATGTCGCAGCTCATGTTCATCATCGCCATCGCCGTGGTCGGCGGCGTCGGCACGTTCTGGGGACCGCTCGTCGGCACGATCGTGCTGGTCGCCGCCGACGAGCTCATGCGCGAGGCCGGCGAGTTCCGCACGCTCGGCCTCGGCCTCATCATTGCGCTGTCCATCGTGCTCATGCCGAAGGGACTGGTCGGCCGGTTGGGCGATCTCGTGCGCTGGTTGCGTCGCCGCTCGGGCGCAGCAGGCCGGTCCAAGCTGCGGGAAAGTACGGCCACGGCCGGAGAGTGAGGAGGCTCCCATGTACGACACGATCATCATCGGGGCAGGTTCGGCGGGCTGCGTTCTCGCCAACCGGCTGAGTGCCGACCCCGGCCGCAAGGTTCTCGTGCTCGAGGCGGGACGGGCGGCGCCGATCGCCTCCGACATCCCGTCCGACTGGGTGACGATGTTCAATACCGGCGCCGACTGGGGCTACCACACCGAGCCGCAGGCGGGTTGTCGCGGCCGCCGCATCTTCTGGCCGCGCGGCAAGATGATCGGCGGCTCGGGCGCGCTCAACGCCATGATCTACATCCGCGGCCTGCCGTCGGATTACGACGGTTGGGAGGCGATGGGCTGCCCCGGCTGGGGCTGGAAGGACGTCTTCCCCGTCTTCCTCCAGTCGGAGGCCAATGCCGACATCAAGGACAGCCCCTACCACGGCAATGACGGCCTGCTGCACATCGGCAACGTGCCCTATGTCGACAGATACGAGCGCATGTGGATCGAGGCGGCGGAAGCGGCCGGCTACGAATACAATCCCGACTACAATGGCGAGAAGCAGGAGGGTGTCGGCCTCTTCCAATTCACCATCAGGAACGGCGAGCGCTGGGGGACCGGCAAGGCCTATCTGCGGCCGGCGCTGGAGCGGCCGAACCTGACGCTGAAACCGGGCGTGCTCGTCACCGGGCTCATCGTCGAGAACGGGCGGGTCAAGGGCGTGAAGTACCTGGCCGACGGCGTGCCGGAGACCGCCTATGCGGAAAGCGAGGTGGTGCTGTCGTCGGGGACCGTCGGCTCCTGCCAACTGCTTATGCTGTCCGGCATCGGCCCTGCCGACGAGCTCGCGGCGGTCGGCGTCAGGCCGGTCCACGATCTTCCGGGCGTCGGCAAGGACCTGCAGGACCACTTCAACATCCCTATCACCTTCTACACCAGGGAGCCGATGGGTATCGGCGCCTGGACGGACGAGATCATCGCCCAAAGCTTCGAGGAATGGCGCGACCACCGCACCGGCATCCGCTCCTCGCCATGGGTCGCCTCGGGCGGGCATGTGTGCAGCCGGCCGGGTGTCGAGCCGGACCTCCAGCTCTACGGTGCTATCAGCCCGCATCGCGACTACGCCCGCTTCCTCGGCGGCCAGTCCGGCATCACCACGCACTCCACCCTGCAGCGGCCGAACAGCCGCGGCGAGATCAGGCTGCGCTCGGCGAACCCGATCGAATATCCTTCGATCGATCCAAAATATTTCGTCAGCGATCCCGAGGGCCTCGACCTCGCCACCCTGGTGGAAGGCGTCAAGATCAACCGGCGCATCATGCAGCAGTTGCCGGTCAGGGAGCTGGTCGACTATGAGGTCAGCCCGAGCGCCGAGTGCAAGACCGACGCGGAGATCGCCAACTACATCCGCGGCCACATGACGACGCTCTACCATCCGTCGTCGAGCTGCCGGATGGGCACCGACGCCATGGCCGTCACCGACCCGGCAACGCTCAAGGTGCACGGACTCGAAGGCATACGCGTCGCCGACGCCTCGGTGATGCCGAAAATGATCTCAGGTAATCTCAACGCGCCGACGATCATGATCGCAGAGCGCGCTGCCCGGATGATACTCGCAAACTGAAGAATCGGCATTGAAGGAGGAGGCGATGGCCAGGACAGGCTGGAACTTTCACGAACTCTATCTGTGGCACGATACCGGGACGGGCGCCCAGTTCTTCCCCGCCGGATTGACGGTCGAGCCCGGCGAGCACGCCGAGAATGCCGCCACCAAGCGGCGCTTCAGGAACCTCATGGAAGTGTCCGGGCTCACCGACCGGCTGGTCAGCATAAAGTCGGCGCCGGTGGACGAGGACGACCTCGCCCTGTTCCACACCCGCGACTACATCAGCCGCATCAAGGCGTTGAGCGACGAGCGCGGCGGCGAGGCGAGCTACCTCACGCCGTTCGGGCGCGGCAGCTACGAGATCGCCTGCCTTGCGGCCGGCGGCACCCATGCGCTGATGGACAAGGTCCTGTCCGGCGAGATCGACAACGGCTACGCGCTCGTGCGGCCGCCGGGACACCATGCCGAAAGCGACAAGGGCATGGGCTTCTGCCTGTTCGGCAACATCCCGGTCGCCATCCTGAAGAGCCGCAAGACGCACCGGTTCGACCGCGTCGCGACCGTCGACTGGGACGTGCACCACGGCAACGGCACGCAGGCCGCCTTCTGGGCCGATCCCGGCGTGCTGACCATCTCGCTGCACCAGGAGCGGCTCTACCCGCACGACAGCGGCGACCGCGAGGAGCGGGGTGCCGATGCCGGCTTCGGCTATAACATCAACGTGCCGCTGCCGGCCGGAAGCGGGCACGGCGCCTACATCGCCGCCTTCGAGCAGGTGGTGCTGCCGGCGCTCAAGGCCTACAGGCCGGACCTGATCGTCGTGCCGTCCGGCTTCGACGCCTCCGGCGCCGATCCGCTTGGCCGGATGATGCTGCACAGCGAAACCTACCGCGAGATGACGCGCATGCTGATGGAAGCAGCCGACGCGCTTTGCGGCGGCCGCCTGATGATGTCGCATGAGGGCGGCTATTCAGCAGCCTACGTGCCTTACTGCGGACTTGCGGTGATGGAGCAACTCTCCGGCATGAAGACCCACATCGACGATCCCTTCCTGCCAGTGTTCCGCGCCTGTCATGGCCAGGACATCCAGCCGCACCAGCAGGCCGCGGTCTCGGCCGCGGCGGAACTTGTCGGCGCGATCAAATGACCGCGGAAGCCGGCGAGCAGGAACGTCGAGCTGGAAAGCCAGGCCGCGGGCGCCGCGACGGCGAACCTTTAGGCCGTGAGCGCATAGACCGACGTACGGAAGACGAGGGCGTCGGCCACCCAGGCCGGATTGTATCCGCCGCCCGAGACGGAAGCCGAGCGCCAGCGGGCGAACCGTCTATCGTTGATATTCTCGGATGACCCGCAGGAACGCATCGCCATAGCGCTCCAGCTTGGATTGTCCCACGCCGGAGATTGCAAGGAGCGCATCCCGGCTGGCCGGGCGGCTGGTGGCGAATGCAACCAGCGTCGTGTCGGGGAAAACCACATAGGGCGGGACCGAAAGCTCCCTGGCGATTGCCAGCCGAGCGGCCCGCAGTGCCTCGAAGAGCTCCATGTCGGAGCCTTCGAGCGCGGATTTGGCGTTCGCCGGACCCGAGGGCTGACGCCGTGCCGCCTTACCCGTCGTCGGACGGTCCTTGCGGAAGCGGATCTCGCGTTCGCGCCTGAAGACGGCGCGCGCCGAAGGCTCCAGCTTCAGCGCGCCGAAGGCGTCGTGATCGACCGCGACGAGGCCGGCGGCGAGAAGCTGGCGGTACACCGACTGCCAGGTTTTCGGCGGGATATCCTTGCCTGCACCGAAAACCGGGATGTCGGCATGGCCGAAGCGCAGCGTCTTCTCGTTCCTATCGCCGGTGAGCACGTCGATCAGATGACCGGCGCCGAAGCGCTCGCCGGTCCGGTAGATCGCCGCCAGTGCCTTGATGGCGGCATCCGTCCCGTCCCAGGTTTCCACCGGCTTGAGGCAGGTGTCGCAGTTGCCGCAATTGCCCGCATGCGCCTCGCCGAAATGGGCAAGGATAGCCTGTCTTCGGCAGCCGGGCGTTTCGCAGATGGCAAGTAGCGCATTGAGCTTGGCGCGCTCGACGCGCTTGATATCGTCGCCCGCGTCGCTGCCGTCGATCATCCGGCCGCGCTGGATGACATCGGCCATGCCGTAGGCCATCCAGGCATCCGACGGCAGCCCGTCGCGCCCGGCGCGGCCTGTTTCCTGGTAATAGGCTTCGACCGAGCCCGGCAGATCGAGATGGGCGACGTAGCGGACGTTCGGCTTGTCGATGCCCATGCCGAAGGCGACCGTGGCGACGAGGCAGAGGCCCTCCTCCCTTAGAAAGGCGTCCTGATTGGCGTCGCGCACACCGCGGTCCATGCCGGCATGATAGGCGAGCGCGCGGATGCCCTGTCCGTTCAGCCATTCGGCCGTGTCCTCGACCTTGGCGCGCGACAGGCAGTAGACGATGCCGCTCGATCCCTTGTGGCGCGACAGGAAGCGCAGGAGTTGCTGGCGCGGCTGGTCGCGCTCGACGATCTCATAGGCAATGTTGGGGCGGTCGAACGACGTCGTGAACACCTCGGCGTCCTCGAGGCCCAGCCGCTCGATGATGTCCATGCGGGTATGCGGGTCGGCCGTCGCCGTCAGTGCGATGCGGGGCACGCCCGGAAAATGCGCGGCAAGATGGCCGAGCTCGCGATATTCCGGCCGGAAGTCGTGCCCCCATTGAGAGACGCAGTGCGCCTCGTCGATCGCAAACAGCGCGATCCTGGCATTGCCGATCAGGTCGCGGAAGCCGGGCGTTACGATGCGCTCGGGCGTGACGTAGAGAAGGTCGAGATCGTCGGCGGAGATCGCTCGGCGGACCTCCGAAAACTCTTCGCGCGTCAGCGAGGAATTCAGCGCGGCGGCGCGTACGCCGAGCTGTCTCAGGGCCTCCACCTGATCGCGCATCAGCGCGATCAGCGGCGAAACGACGATGCCCACGCCGCGGCGGCAAAGCGCCGGAACCTGGAAGCAGAGCGACTTGCCGGCGCCGGTCGGAAAAAGCACCACGGCATCGCCACCCGCCACGACCCGCTCGACGACGGCGGCCTGCTTGCCGCGAAACGCGGCATAGCCGTAGACGCGCTTCAGCACGGCAAGCGGATGCTCGGCGCCGTCACGGCCAATCAGCGGATCGAAAAGGCTTTGGGTCTGCGACATGGAATCGTTTTCGTGGGGCGACCGGTCTTATGGCACAAATCCCGCGGCACGAGGCAACATACGATAGCGAAGGCAGGAGGGGCCGCAAGGCAAGGCGCCGCTCAAACAGCTGCACGTCCGGTTCCGACGACCAGTTCGACGCGATCGGCCGGGAACCGCGTCACCGAATACTGGATCGGCGTGCCGGACAGGTCGGCGTTGAGCGCCCGGGTGACGATGACGATGGCGCCGGGCGCAAGCCGCAGCTCCTGCCTGTCGACCTCGTCGGCGTGGCGCGCCTCTATTCCGGTCGAGGCGCGGCGATAGTCGGCGACGCCGCAGGCCGCCAGCGCCTCGGTGATCGAACCGGTCGTTGCATAGATGTCGGCGATCCCCGGGAAGCGTTCCGCGTCGAACCATGAGGTGGCGCGCGACACCGGCACGCCGTCGGCCGTCCCGAGGCTCTCGATGCGTATCGATCGAGCCCCGGCCTCGAGGCCGAGCGCCGAGGCGATCGGCTCGCGCGCCGGCTCGATCATCGCGCTCATCATTTCGCTGCGCGTCTCGCGCGCCTGGTCGTGCAGGCCGGCGGAAAACCGCGTGCGCTCGCCGATCGGGTAGATCAGCCGCTTCTGGCGGCGGACATAGGTACCGCGTCCCTGTTCCGATTGCAGCACGCCTTCATGCGCCAGCGCCGAGATCGCGGCGCGCACCGTATGCCGATTGACGCCAAAGCGTTCGGCGAGCCGGGATTCGGGCGGCAGCCGGCCGTTCGCATCGGCCAGCCCGGTCGCGATGCCGTGGCGGATGCCGTCGGCGATCTGCCGCCACAAGGCGACGCCGACACCACGCTGAAGCCCTGACCTCTTTTCCATTCCGGCCGCCTGCCCGTTTGTCATCCGCCCGTCATGCGGACGCGCTAGGCATGGGTTAACTTATCGTGTTGTCTAGATCAATATACAAATTGAGAATGCCGATGGAAGCAGAAGCCCACATTGCCGCCCGGAAGAACCGCATGTCGGTTCTGGCGCGCTGCAAGGCCGGCCGGCTGCAGGAACTATGGGACAGGCTGGGCCTCGATCCCGCGCACAAGACCCTGCGCGATCCGGAATCCGGCCTGGTCATGCTGCGCGGGCGCATCGGCGGCACCGGCGAAGCCTTCAATCTCGGCGAGGCGACGGTGACGCGCGCCAGCGTCAGGCTGGAGGACGGATCGGTCGGCCATGCCATGGCGCTGGGACGCGACGGCACCAAGGCGCGGCTTTCGGCAATCATCGACGCGCTCTGCCAGAATCTGGAGACCGCGGCGCTGATCGACGCGGAAGTGGTCGCGCCGATGCAGGAGGAACTGGACCGGGCCGACGAGACCCGCCGGCAGCAGACGGCCGCGACGCGGGTCGATTTCTTCACCCTGGTGCGCGGAGAAGACTGATGCAAGCCGAGGCGCACATGCTCGAGGGCGGGTTCGCCGAACCGGTGCTGGAAGCCCAGGCGACGTTCCGCGCCGTCATGGATGCGATGGCGCGACCGGCCGGCATCGTGAGAATCGGGCCGAATGCGACACCGCCCGCGCCGCTGACGCCGCTGGCCGGCGCCATTGCATGCACCTTGATGGATGCCGACACACCCGTCTGGCTGGACCCTTTGCTAAGCGGAAGCGAAGCGGTTCGGGCCTGGCTGGGCTTTCACACCGGCACCCGCTTTGCCAGCGCGCCGGACGAAGCCACCTTCGCGCTGTTCGGCGATCCGGCCGGCATGCCGCCGCTCGACCAGTTCGCGCAGGGCACGCAGGAATATCCGGACCGCTCGACCACGTTGATCCTTCAGCTCGAATCCCTGGAGAGTGGGCCTCCGCTGACCTTCCGCGGGCCGGGCATCAAGCGTGAAGCAACCATCGCCCCGCGCGGCCTGCCGGCCGATTTCGCCGCGCAATGGGCGGAGAATACGAGGCGCTTCCCGCGCGGCGTCGACCTGATCCTGACGGCCGGCGATGCGCTCGCCTGTCTGCCGCGCTCGGCGCGCCTCGTAGAGCAGGAGGGCTGAGCCATGTATGTCGCCGTCAAGGGCGGGGAAGCCGCCATCGACAATGCCCATCACCTGCTGGCCGACCGCCGCCGCGGCGACCGTTCGGTGCCGGCATTGACGCTGGACCAGATCGCCGAGCAGCTGGCGCTCGGCGTCGATCGCGTGATGAGCGAGGGCTCGCTCTACGATCGCCGGCTGGCGGCGCTGGCGATCAAGCAGGCGCGCGGTGACCTGATCGAGGCGATCTTCCTGGTCCGCGCCTATCGCACGACCCTTCCCCGCTTCGGCTACGCCGAGCCGGTCGACACCGGCGCCATGCTGATCGAGCGGCGGGTCTCCGCCTGCTACAAGGATCTTCCCGGCGGACAGCTGCTCGGCCCGACCTTCGACTACACGCACCGCCTGCTCGACGAGGAACTGGACGGCGATGCCGAAGTGGAACCGGGCCGCCTGCGCATGGGCGCCGAAGAGCCGGTATCGCGCATCGCCGACATCCTGGGCGCCGAGGGTCTGATCGAGGAGGACCTCGACCCGTCGCCGCTCGAAGAGCCGGGCGACATCAACCAGACGCCGATGGAGTTTCCGCTGTCGCGCGCCATGCGGCTGCAAAGCCTGTCGCGCGGCGACGAAGGTTTTCTCCTGGCGCTCGGCTATTCGACGCAGCGCGGCTACGCCCGTTCCCACCCCTTTGCCGGCGAAATCCGCATCGGCGAGGTGGAGGTGGAGGTCTTTTCGCCGGAGCTCGGCTTCGCCGTGCCGGTCGGCCGCGTGCAGCTCACCGAATGCCAGATGGTGAACCAGTTCAAGGGATCGGCCAAGGCGCCGCCGCAGTTCACGCGCGGCTACGGCCTGGTCTTCGGCCAGTCCGAACGCAAGGCGATGGCGATGGCCCTGTGCGACCGCGCGCTGCGCGCCGAGGAGTTGGGCGAGGACATCGTCGCGCCGCCGCAGGACCAGGAGTTCGTCATCTCCCACTGCGACAACGTTCAGGCGACCGGCTTCGTCGAGCACCTGAAGCTGCCGCATTATGTCGACTTCCAGGCCGAGCTCGGCCTCGTGCGCTCGATGCGCGCCGAACACGCGGAGCCACGGGACGAGAGCCTCCCGGACATGAAGGAGGCGGCAGAGTGAACGCGCCCACCTACAACTTCGCCTACCTCGACGAGCAGACCAAGCGCATGATCCGGCGCGCGATCCTGAAGGCGATCGCCATCCCCGGCTACCAGGTGCCGTTCGCCAGCCGAGAGATGCCGATGCCCTATGGCTGGGGCACCGGCGGTGTGCAGGTCACGGCCGCGATCCTCGGGCCGGACGACGTGCTGAAAGTCATCGACCAGGGCGCGGACGACACCACCAACGCCGTGTCGATCCGAAAATTCTTCCAGCGCGTCGCGGGCATCGGGACGACGACCAGCACCAGCAACGCGACCATCATCCAGACCCGCCACCGCATTCCCGAGCAGCCGCTGCATGAGGGCCAGGTGCTGGTCTACCAGGTGCCGATCCCCGAGCCGCTGCGCTTCCTCGAGCCGCGCGAGACCGAGACGCGCAAGATGCATGCGCTGGAGGAATACGGGCTGATGCATGTCAAGCTCTACGAGGACATCGCCCGCAACGGCCACATCGCGACAACCTATGCCTACCCGGTGAAGGTCGAGGGCCGCTATGTGATGGATCCCTCGCCGACGCCGAAATTCGACAACCCGAAGATGCACATGTCGGCGGCGCTCCAGCTCTTCGGCGCCGGCCGCGAGAAGCGCATCTACGCGCTGCCGCCGCACACCGAGGTCGTCAGCCTCGACTTCGAGGACCATCCGTTCGAGGTGCAGCGTTTCGACAAGCCCTGCGCGCTGTGCGGCGCCGAGCAGGTCTATCTCGACGAGGTGGTGCTGGACGACCGCGGCGGCCGGATGTTCGTCTGCTCGGACACGGACCATTGCGAGACACGGCGGGCCAACGGCTTTTTCGGCGAGATGGCGGAGGGATGGCACGACGCCCAAACCTCCCCCTTGAGGGGAGGTGAAGACGGCACAAACATACCCCCACCCCTAACCCCTTCCCTCAAGGGGGAGGGGAACCTGTCCCGCCCTGTCGCCGGGGTGGGGTCGTCCAAGACGTCCGCGACCTCCTCTTTCGACTGCGTCGCGCAGGCGGAGGGTACCCCACCCGGCCGGACTTCGTCCGGCCACCCTCCCCTCAAGGGGGAGGGATCCCGGTGAGCGAACTCCCGCTTCTCTCTGTCCGCTCGGTCACCAAGACCTATGGCGCGCGCATCGGCTGTGCCGACGTCAGCTTCGACGTCTGGCCGGGCGAGGTGCTGGCCGTCGTGGGCGAGTCCGGCTCCGGCAAGACGACGCTGCTCAACTGCATCTCGACGCGGCTGGAGCCGACGGCGGGCACCGTCTCCTACCGCATGCGCGATGGCGAGATGCGCGACCTCTACCGCCTAGGCGAAGCCGAACGCCGTTTCCTGCTGCGCACCGACTGGGGTTTCGTCCACCAGAACCCGGCCGACGGGCTGCGCATGACGGTCTCGGCCGGCGCCAATGTCGGCGAGCGGCTGATGGCGATAGGCGACCGCCACTACGGCAGGATCCGCGACACGGCCACCGACTGGCTGGGTCGCGTCGAGATCGGCGCCGACCGCATCGACGACCAGCCCCGCGCATTCTCCGGCGGCATGCGCCAGCGCCTGCAGATCGCGCGCAACCTGGTCACCGCCCCGCGCCTCGTCTTCATGGACGAGCCGACCGGCGGCCTCGACGTCTCCGTGCAGGCGCGCCTGCTCGATCTGCTGCGCGGGTTGGTGCACAACCTCGGCCTGGCCGTCATCATCGTCACCCACGACCTTGCCGTGGCGCGTCTCCTGTCGCACCGCATGATGGTGATGAAGGACGGCCGCGTCGTCGAGCACGGCCTGACCGATCGCCTGCTCGATGATCCGCGGGCGCCGTACACGCAGCTCCTCGTCTCTTCGATCCTGCAGGTCTGAGGCCGCGCCATGCCCCCTGTCCTCGTCGTCTCCCGCCTCACCAAGACCTTCACCATGCACCTGCGCGGCGGCATCGAGCTGCCGGTGATAGCCAATGCCGCCTTCGCCCTGCATCCCGGTACCTGCGCCGTGCTCGGCGGCCCCTCAGGTGTCGGCAAGAGCTCGATCCTGAAGATGCTCTACGGCAACTACGCCGCCAGCTCGGGCCGCATCCTCGTTCGTCACCGCGGCGGCGAGGTCGATCTCGTCGCGGCCGAGCCGCGCACGATCCTTGACCTGCGCCGCGAGACCGTCGGCTATGTCAGCCAGTTCCTGCGCGTGGTGCCGCGCGTCGGCGCGCTCGACATCGTCGCCGAGCCGCTGGTCGAGCGCGGCACGGACCGTCGGCTGGCGGCGCGGCGCGCCGGCGACCTGCTGGCCAGGCTGAACCTGCCCGAGCGCCTCTGGTCGCTGCCGCCGGCCACCTTCTCGGGCGGCGAGCAGCAGCGGGTGAACATCGCCCGCGGCTTCATCACCGACCATCCCATCCTCCTGCTCGACGAGCCGACGGCTTCGCTGGATGCGGCGAACCGCGCCGTGGTCGTGGAGATGATCGCGGAAAAGAAACGCGCCGGCGTGGCGCTGCTCGGCATCTTCCACGACGTGGAAGTGCGCAACGCGGTGGCGGACGTCGTCATCGACGTGGCCGGCTTCGCTCCTGACAGGAAGGCGGCCTGACCGTGGCGCGCCTGTCCGAAACGCCCGTCGTCCATCCGACCGCCAGGCTCGAGAACTGCACGCTCGGCCGCTACACCGAAGTGGCCGAAGGCGGCCGGCTGATCGAGACCGAGCTCGGCGACTACTCCTATGTGATGGAGAACTGCCAGAGCTGGTGCGTCACCATCGGCAAGTTCGCCAATATCGCCGCCTCGGTGCGCATCAACGCCACGCATCATCCGATGTCGCGGCCGACGCTGCACCACATCACCTACCGCGCTTCCGACTATTTCGACGATGCCGAGCACGAGGCGGATTTCTTCGCCGCCCGCCGCGCCAGGCGGGTGTTCATCGGCCATGATACCTGGATCGGCCACGGCGCCACCATCCTGCCCGGCGTCACCATCGGTGACGGCGCGGTGGTCGGCGCCGGCGCCGTCGTGACGAAGGACGTGGCGCCCTACGCCATCGTCGGTGGGGTGCCCGCGAAATTCATGCGCGAGCGCTTTCCGACGGACATCGCCAGGCGCCTGCAGCAGCTTGCCTGGTGGGACTGGCCGCACGACCGGCTGCGCTTTGCCCTGGACGATTTCCGCTATCTCGGCGTCGAGGAATTCCTGGAACGGCACGAAGGTGCGCCCTGGCGGCAGGCTGTGGATCGTCATGGAACTGACATCCAGGCGACAACCGGCCTTCATGCTGCGGGGTTAAGCCCATGATGGGGCAATGCATTGCCGCGGCCTCCGCCGCCGGCAACGCCGATAGAGCAGCGTAAGACACATCCTCGCGGACTGCCTCTCGACTTTCGACCGCATGGCAAGGAGCGACATCCGATGACCGCCATTTCCATTCGAAACCTCTCGAAAAGCTTCGGCAAGAAGCGCGCGCTCGACAATGTGAGCCTGGACATCCAGCGCGGTGAAATGGTTGCGCTGATCGGCGCGTCCGGCTCCGGCAAGAGCACGCTGATCCGGCACATCTGCGGGCTCGAGATCGGTCAGGCCGGGCAAAGCACGGTCGAAGTGCTGGGCAGTTCGATCCAGCACGGCGGACGGCTGGCGACCAAGGCGCGCGACATGCGGCGCAACATCGGCGTCGTCTTCCAGCAGTTCAACCTCGTCGGCCGGCTCTCGGTCCTGTCCAATGTTCTGCTCGGCAATCTCGGCCGCATTCCCGTCTGGCGCGGCACGCTCGGCTGGTTCACAGCGGAAGAGAAGAAAGCGGCGCGCGCGGCGCTTGCCCGCGTCGGCATTCCCGAGGTCGCCTGGCAGCGCGCCTCGACGCTGTCCGGCGGGCAACAGCAGCGCGCCGCGATCGCACGCACGCTCGTCCAGCGCTCCAACATCCTGCTCGCCGACGAGCCGATCGCCTCGCTCGACCCATCGTCCGCCCGCCGCATCATGGAGATCCTCGCCGCGGTGAACCGGGAGGAAAATATCACCTGCGTGGTGTCGCTGCACCAGGTCGAATATGCGCGCCGCTATTGCCCGCGCACCGTCGCGTTGCGCGACGGACGCATCGTCTTCGATGGACCTTCGTCCGAGCTCACCAACCCGATGCTCGTCGAGCTCTACGGAGCCAATTCCGAGGAGCTGATTTTGCCGGAGGCGCCACCGCAGCCGGCGAAACCGAAGCGCGTCGCTGAACCCGAGCGCGTTCCGGCCTTCGCGTAACCAACCACACAAACAGGGAAGCCAGTCATGAACGGATTCTTGAAGGGCGTGGCAGCCGCTGCCTTCGCCATCGCGCTGTCCGGCGCAGCCTATGCCGAGGAAATCAACTTCGGCATCATCTCGACGGAATCGCAGCAGAACCTGAAGCCGAAGTGGGAGCCGCTGCTGGCCGATCTCTCCAAGGCAACCGGTCTCGACGTGAAGCCGTTCTTCGCTTCCGACTATTCGGGCGTCATCGAAGGCATGCGCTTCGGCAAGGTGCAGATGGCCTGGTACGGCAACAAGTCGGCGATGGAAGCCGTCGACCGCGCCGACGGCGAGGTGTTCGTGCAGACAGTCGCCGCCAGCGGCGAGCCCGGCTACTATTCGCTCATCCTCGCGCCCAAGGACAGCAAGCTGAACACGGTCGAGGACCTGCTGACCTGCGACCAGTCGCTCAACTTCGGCCTCGGCGACCCGAATTCCACCTCGGGTTATCTCGTGCCCATGACCTTCGTCTTCGGCGCCAACAAGATCGACCCGAAGACCTGCTTCAAGAACGTCACCAACGCCAACCACGAGACCAATGCGATGGCGGTGGCCAACGGCCAGGTCGACGCGGCGGCCAACAACACCGAGAACCTCGCGCTGATCGAGAAGAACCAGCCCGCCGCCTTCGAGAAGGTCAAGGTGATCTGGAAGTCGCCGCTGATCCCGTCCGATCCGCTGGTCTGGCGCAAGGACCTTTCTGACGACACCAAGGCCAGGATCAAGGACTTCTTCCTGACCTACGGCACCGACAAGTCGAAGGGCGACGTCGCCCGCGAGAAGGAAGTGCTCGCCGATCTCGAATGGGCCCCGTTCCGCGCTTCCAGCGACGACCAGCTGCTGCCGATCCGCGTCATGGAGCTGACCAAGTCGATCGCCAAGATCGAAGCCGACGCCTCCCTCTCCGACGCCGACAAGAAGGCCCAGATCGCACCGCTCGAGGCGCAGAGGGCGGAATACGAAGCCAAGCTGAAGAGCGTTCAGGGCTGATATCGATCGGCCCGTTCGTCGGGCCAGCTTCCCTCGCGCGTCGCCACACGGCGGCGGCGCGCAAATTCCCAGGACATCGTCATGGATCAGACCGCCAAGATCGTGACTGCCCAGGCCGCCCGCCCCGAGGTGGAGCGGGACTGGTCCCGCAGCGCGTGGACCTGGGTCAGCTGGATCACACTCGGCATCCTGCTGATCTGGAGCTGGTCGCCGGCAGAGATGTTCCGCTGGACGTTCCTGGTCAGCGACGCCGGCAACATGGCCGAATATGCCAGCGGCTTCGCGCGCCCCGACTTCTCGCAGTGGCGCTATTACATCGACGAGATGCTCGTCACCATCCAGATCGCGCTGTGGGGCACCTTCCTCGCCGCGGTCGTCGCCGTCCCCTTCGGCATCCTCTCGGCGCGCAACATCGCGCCCTGGTACGTCGTCCAGCCGGTCAGGCGCCTGATGGACGCCTGCCGGTCCATCCACGAGCTGGTCTTCGCGGTGCTGTTCGTCGTCGCGGTCGGCCTCGGGCCCTTCGCCGGCGTGATGGCGCTGTTCGTCCACACCACCGGCATCCTGGCAAAGCTCTTTTCCGAGGCTGTCGAGGCCATCGACGCCCGCCCGGTCGAGGCGATCCGCGCCACCGGCGCCTCGCGGCTGCAGGAAGTGGTGTTCGGCGTGGTGCCGCAGGTCATGCCGCTGTGGATGTCCTATGCGCTCTACCGCTTCGAATCCAACGTCCGCGCCGCCACCGTGCTCGGCGTCATCGGGGCCGGCGGCATCGGCCAGGTGCTGTTCGAATCCATCCGCGGCTTCTACTACCCGCAGGCTTCCGCCATGCTCATCATCATGCTGGTGACGGTGTCGCTCATCGACCTTTTGTCGCAGCAATTGCGCAAGCTGTTTTTGTGATGCGCCACGCCCTCTATTTCACGCCGGAACCGGACGACGCGCTGACCCACGCGGCGCAGTCGTGGCTCGGGCGCAATGCGTTCGCGACCGAGACGGTCGCATCCCCTGCGCCGGCTGGTTTCACCACCGACGAGTTTCGCCGGATTACCGAAGAGCCGCGCCGCTATGGCTTCCACGCCACCCTGGTCGCGCCATTCCGCCCGCGAGAAGGCCTTTCGCGGGAAGCCCTGACGGATGCCGCCGACAGCTTCGCGCAACGCTGCGCGCCCTTCGCCATTCCGGGACTGGCGATCACGCGGATCGGCGGCTTCTTCGCGCTGACGCCGACGGAATCCGACCGTGTCGCGGCCCTGGCATCCGCCGCAGTGGATCATTTCAACGATCTGCGCGCACCGCTGGCGGCGGCGGACATCGAGCGGCGCCGGCCGGACCGCCTGTCGGAGCGCCAGCGCGCCTATCTCGACCGCTACGGCTATCCCTACGTGAAGGAAGAATTCCGCTTCCATATGACGCTCACCGGTTCGCTGGAGCCGGAAGCCGCGACCCGGATCGAGCCCGCCCTGCAAAACCATTTCGCGCCGCTGCTCGCGCGGCCGGTCCGGGTCGGCTCGGTCGCGCTGTTCGTCGAGCCGGAGCCCGGCGCCGATTTCACCGTCCTGTCCACCCACCGTTTCGGCGTCGCCGAAGCGAGAAAGTCCGCCTGACATGCCGCAAGAGACCGTTCTCACCAACGCACGGATCGTCCTTGAGGACGAGGTGATCGCCGGCACCGTCGTCCTGCGTGACGGGATGATCGCGGCGCTCGAAACCGGCGGTGTGGGCCGCGGCGAAGACATGGACGGCGACTATCTTGTCCCCGGCCTGGTCGAACTGCACACCGATCACCTGGAGTCCCACTACAGCCCCCGGCCGGGCGTGGTCTGGGAGTCGATCGCAGCGTTGCAGGCGCATGACGCGCAGGTCGCCAGCTCGGGCATCACCACCGTCTTCGACTGCCTGCGTCTCGGCTCCGACGAGGACGGCGGCTTCGAGCGTGGCGAGATGCGCGCCATCGCCGACGCCATCGAGACGGCGGGAGCTGAAGACCGGTTGCGCGCCAGCCACCTGATCCACCTGCGCTGCGAAGTGTCGGCAGGCAATGTGCTCGACCATTTCGCGGACTTTCGCGGCGACTCGCAGGTCCGGCTGGCGTCGCTGATGGATCATGCACCCGGCCAGAGGCAGTTCCAGACACTCGATGCCTATACGCTCTACTACAAGAAGAAGCGCGGCCTGACGGATGCCGAGTTCGAGCGCTTCATCGCCCGCCGTATCGAAGAGTCGAACCGCTACGCCGCTCCGCATCGCCGCGCCATCGTCGATGCCTGCACGGAGCGCGGCATTGCGATCGCCAGCCATGACGACGCCACCATCGAGCATGTCGAGGAATCGAAGGCCTTCGGCGTACGGCTGGCGGAGTTCCCGACAAGCATGGAGGCGGCCAAGGCTTCGCATGAGGCCGGCATGGCCGTGCTGATGGGCGCGCCCAACGTGGTGCGCGGAAAATCCCATTCCGGCAACATCTCGGCCAAGGCGCTGGCCGACGCCGGCGTGCTCGACGTGCTGTCGTCGGACTACGTGCCCTTCAGCCTCATCCACGCGCCGTTCGTGCTCGCCGAGGCAGGCATGGCGTTGGCGGAGAGCATCCGCCTGGTGACGGCGACGCCCGCCCGCGCCGTCGGCCTGGACGACCGCGGCCGCATCGAACCCGGGCTGCGCGCCGACCTCGTGCGGGTGCGCCATCGTTCCGGCATCCCGGTCGTGCGATCAGTGTGGCGCGAGGGCCGGCGCGTTGCGTGAAGGCGCCGCCGATTTGGCACCGCGAGCGCAACACGGTTGCTTGATTGCCGTCGTCGGCCCAAGCGGCGCGGGAAAGGACAGCCTGATCAATTATGCGCGGGAGAGGCTGGCGGCGGACCCGTCCGTCCTGTTCGTTCGCCGTGTCGTGACGCGCACCGCTCTCGCAGGCGCCGAAGACCACGACTCGCTGTCCGTCGCTTCGTTCCAGGTATCGCAGGCGGCAGGCAGGTTCGCGGTGACCTGGGAAGCACACGGGCTGCTTTATGCGATCCCGGCGCATGTGCGCGAACATCTTGCGTCAGGTGGCGTGGCCGTCGTCAATGGATCGCGCGCGGCATTGCCGGCGATCCGTTCCGTCTTCGGTCGTGTGCTCGCGGTGCACGTCACCTGCAATCCCGACACTCTCTCGGCGCGGCTTGCCGCCCGCGGTCGCGAAGACCCGCAACAGCAGCGAAATCGTCTCGCTCGGGCGGCGATGCCAGGCGATGATCTGGCCGATGCGATCGAGATCGACAACAGCGACGAGCTCGCCACTGCCGGCGACGCACTGGTGACAGCCATACGAACGGCGACTGGGGACGGCTTCTGAATGCAGGGCGAACCGCTTCGGGACACCGTTTGGCGGAACCCGTGTCAGTCCGACTAAGACGTTCACAACTTGACCAAATCCCAGCTTCGGATCGGGCCTAGACGCGATCCTCCAACGTCCCGGACGAGCCGGGAGCTCCCTGAGGTGCTTCAAGCAGCAGCTTCGAATTTTCCGGGCGAGCCTCCAGGATGCCGCGTTCTATGTCCAGCGCGATCTCGACGACACGCTGATTTACCGGAGAATTCCGGCCTACCGACCGCAGCTTGTCGACGACGAAGCCGTTGACCTCGCGAACCTCGGCCCGGCGCCCCTTGCGCCAATCCTGGAGCGACGTGGTCAAGGTGTCCGGCTGGGAGAACGTCTTCAGCACCTCCTCGAAAATCTGGTCGACATACCGATCGGGATGATTGCTCATCACCGGTGGCATGCCGATGATCGGGACGATCCTTGCGCCGTCGGCGAGCGCAGCCTGCATCGCCTCGTAACCGGCGGCCCGCATGACCTCGAGCATGTCCGGCGCTCGCGCGGCATCCGCCAGCGGCAGGTTGACGATGGCGGAAGGAATCAGTTCGGCGGCATTGACGACGAGCTTCATCCACTTGGCCGAGACGATGTCCTGCGTCACTTCGACGGTGCCCGAATTGCGAAGCAGGACAGCCACCTCCTCGACGCGCTCCTGCATCCTGTGGTCGAGTGCCCCCAGCGCGAACCATGAGCTGTCATGATCGTTCTGCCTGTTGGTCACGCCGGGAACGAACATGTTGGAGGCGATCTCGATGACCGCGGCTATGGTACGGTGGCGCCCCACCACGCTTGCGATGTCCTCATGCGTCATGCCGTTCTGAAGGCCGACGACAAAGCCGTCCGGCGCGAGAACGGGTTCGATCAGCTGGCACGCCCATTTGGTATCGTAGGCCTTGACGACCAGGAACACGAGATCGAACGGCTCGCGAATTTCAGCCACCTGGCAGAGATGCAGCGCCGGCACCTTCGCGTTCAGCGTGCGGGTCGGCAGATTGACGGTTATGCCGCTCGCCCGGATCGCCTCGACATGCGCCGGCCATTGCTCGATGAACGTGACGTCCAGCCCGGCGAGGGCGAAGTCGGCGCCGATCGACGCCCCCTGCGCGCCGGTTCCGACAAACGCAATCCTGGGACCGGCTTTGTCTTTCCATGTCATCTGCATTTATCCTTGTGGAGGAAGAGTTCGGGCCCGTCGGACAGATCGTCCGCCAACGTGGATAGCGCCGGCTAATCAAGCCAAAGCGCTATTGCAGATCCCCTGTCAGAAGGCTGCTGTTGGCGATCCCTGCCTGCCTGTCGCCCCGCTCGATCTCGAGCGCCATCGCGACGACCCGCTCGTTCACGGGCGCCGGCCTGCCGTGCTTGCGTAGCGTCTGCGCGACATGCCCGTTCAGGTCCAGCACCTCGGCCCGCCGGCCCTTCCGCCAGTCCTGCAGCACGGTGGTCAAGGTGTCGGCCATCATGAATGTGCTGAGCACCTCGTCGAAGATGAGGTCGACATAACGATCGGGGTCGTTCGTCCTCGGCGGCGGCATGCCGAGGATCGGCACGATGTTTGCCCCGTCGGCCAGAGCCGCGTGCATTGCCTCGTAGCCGGCTGCCCGCATGAGGCGCTCCATGCCCGGCATGCGCACTGCCTCGGCAAAGGGCAGGTTCAGGATCGCCGAGGGAACAAGTTGGGCGGCATTGACGATCAGCTTCATCCACTTGGCGGAAACGATGTCGTCGCTCACCTCGACGCGGCCGCTGTCGCGCAGGACGCCGGCGATCTGTTCGACGCGTTCCCGGTTTTCGGGCGCGAGCGGCCCGAGGGCGAACCACGACGTGTCGTGATCGTTCTGGCGGTTGGTGACGCCGGGCTCGAACATGTTGGACGCCATGTCGAAGACGGCGCCGACACACCTGTTCTCGCCGACGACCGAGGCGATCGCGGTATGCGTCATCCCGTTCTGCAGGCCGACCACGAGACCGTCCGGTGCCAGCACCGTCTCGACCAGCTGGCAGATCCATCTGGTATCGTAGGCCTTGACGACGACGAAGATCACGTCGAACGGCTCGCGCAGCTCCGCCACCTGGCACAGATGCAGGGCGCGGACTTTCGCATTGATCGACCGCCGCGGCAGATTGACCGTGATGCCGTTGGCGCGCATGGCCTCGACATGGGCAGGCCATTGATCGATCAGCGTCACGTCCCGCCCCGCCAGCGCCAGATCCGCGCCGATCGAGGCGCCCTGCGCCCCGGTGCCCACGACGGCTATCTTCAGTTCATCCGTTTTGCGCCACACCGTCTCGATCCGTTTGCTGGCCGGTTGAAATTGCATCCCCGGACGTTCCGGGCAGGTCAGATCGCTCCTTCACGGAGCTGCGTCGGAATGCCAAGCTGCGCGACGATACGACGGCCCGAAGCCTCAAGCTCGCGCTTCACCCTATCCACGTCGCCCCACAGCAGCCTGCCATCGCGTTTGCGGAACTTTCCGGCGATCAGAACGTGTTCGACATTGCCGATGCCCGCCTGCATGACGACGGTCGAGTAGGGATCGTGCACCGGCGTCATGTTCCAGGCGGCGGCATCGAGAACGACGATGTCGGCCTGCTTGCCCGGTGTCAGCGAGCCGACCTTGTCGTCGATGCCGAGCATGCGCGCGGTCTCGATGGTAATCCAGCGCAGCGCGTCCTTCGTGCTGACGGAGCAACTGTCCGGAATCCCGCCGTCGATCTCCCGCCTGGCGGCATTGTCCAGCGCACGCTGGCAGGCGAGCGCCATGCGGCCCACCGCGAACATGTCCGCGCCGACCACCGACTCGATGTCGACGCCGAAGCTCGGCTGGCCGCCGGCCGCGAGCACGCGCCCGGTGATCGGCCAGCCATGGCCCTGCGTCATCTCGTTCTCGGCCGTGACCGTGAAGGAAACGCCGGCCTCGACGAAACGCCTTATCTGGTCGTCGGTGAGATTGTTGCCGTGGACGATGTTGATGTTGCGGCCGACCAGCCCCTCGGCCTCCAGCGTCTCCCAGCCACCCGGCGTCCTGGCCTGGCCGCCGCCCTGGTGCATGGAGGCGACGAGGTCCAGTTCCCGCGCCAGGCGGAAGTCGGCGCGCGCCACCTCCATGGTCGAATAATGCGGCCCCAGGATCGCCATGCCGAGGGTCACGAGCTGGTCGCGGCTGGAGAAGCGCGTGCGCATCAGCCGCTCGATCTCATGGCGGGGATGCGGCACTTCCGAGAAGTGCGGCTCGCCCGGCTTCGGGTCGGGCTTGGGCGAACCATGCAGGAAGACGGAGCGGATGCCGCTCTCGAAGAGCCCGTCGACGGCAGCATCCGTATGCGCCGGCGTCGGGTTGTTGTGGCACCAGTCGCCGAGCGTGGTCGCGCCCGCATTGATCTGGCCAAGCGCGCCGGCCAGCGTCGCGACATAGATGTCCTCGGGGCGGAAAGCGGCCGCCAGGCCGCGGTGCACCCAGCGGAAATAGTCCATCAGCGTCATGTTGGAGCAGAGCGAGCGCAATCCGGTCTGCCAGGTATGCATATGGCCGTTCACCAGGCCGGGGATGACGATGCGGCCACGCCCGTCGACGACCTCGGCTGCGTCCGCGCTCAAATTGGGACCGACGGCGGCGATCCTTTCCCCTTCAACCAGAACGTCGGCATCCCGGAAGCTTCCGATGGCGTCGTCCATCGTCAGGACGATCGCGTTCCGGATGAGGATTCCGTGCTGCGTCATAGTGGGGCTGCGATCTCGCCGAAGGGCACCAGCGCCGGATCGACGTCGAGCCGGTGGTCTTGCCGCCGCCCGAACGGAACTCGCCGCGGCTTGCTTCCGGATGCCGGGCCGGCATCCCCGTCTTCAGCTGCCATCACGACCCGCATCCGGCGCCTCCTCCGGCCTGCCAATGGAAATCGGCGATCATGCGCCTGTCAGGTGCGTGATTGTCCGCAGCGCGGATGAGGGCGCAAGTCGCAAGATTCTCATTACGATCATCGGTTTTTTCATTCTGGGAAAAGTATCGCCGACATTATCCGCCTCGTTTCCTATCGTTTCGGTGCGTGAGGCAGCCGGCCGGAACATGCCTGCCCGCTGCGGCAGCGGGGGTCCGGCGGACCGACCGTCCGTCGGCGGCCCGGATTCTCTGGGAGGAATGGAACGATGCTCTTTGCGATCCACGCTCTCGACGGCAAGGATGGGCTGAGCCTGCGCGGCACCTGGCAGGATGCGCATTTCGCGCACCTCAGGACGGTCGGCGACTACGGCGTACGAATCGTCATGTCGGGTCCGCTGGTGGAGGACGACGGATCGACCATGAAGGGCAGCCTCCTCGTGGTGGAGGCGGAAGGACGCGCCGCCGTGGAGCGCTTCAACAACGCCGATCCCTACAAGACCGCAGGCGTCTGGGACACGATCACCATCACCGCCTTTCTGAAGAAGAACGGCTGACGTCGCTGCGATGGACCGTAACGGGAGGATCGGCATGCGCGTCGCTGTCGCGGGTCTGGGCTGGTGGGGCAAGCAGATCATCGGCTGCCTCGGGAAGAGCCCGCTTTTCGAGGTGATCTACGGCGTCGATCCGACGCCACCCGCGGGCGCACTCGACCTTCTCGAGCAGCATGGCGTTCGGCACGCCCCCGAGCTCGCGGCGGTGCTGGCCGACCCGCGGGTCGACGGCGTCGTCCTGGCGACGCCGCACCAGATGCATGAAGAGCAGTGCCTGGCGGTTCTGGCGGCAGGCAAGGAGCTTTTCTGCGAGAAGCCGCTCACCATGACTTCGGCCGGGGCGCAGCGCGTCGTCGATGCGTGCAAGGCGGCCGGCAAGGTTCTCGGCATAGGCCACGAACGGCGCTACGAGGAATGTTTCGAACGCGTGCAGGCGCTCATCGACGACGGCACGCTTGGCCGGCCGCTGCTCTACGAAGCCAATATCAGCCACGACGTGTTCAGGAACATCGACCGCTCCAACTGGCGGCTCGATCCGAAGCATGCCCCCGCCGGCATGATGACGGCGACCGGCATCCACCAGACCGACCTCTGCTGCGCTTTCTTCGGTGCGCCGGCCGAGGTGCGCGCGCAGACCTCGAGCCTGATCTTCGAGCCCCCTGCCACCGATTTCGTCACGGCATCCATCACCTTCCGATCGGGCGCCCGCGGCGCCATCACGCTGCTGTCCTGCACACCCTATTACGGCCGCGTAACGGTCTTCGGCGACAAGGGCTGGGTCGAGGTCGTGACGGAAGGCAATGTCGACCAGGGCAAGCCGACCATCGTGACGCTCTGCACCGGCACGAACGCACCGCGGCAGGTGACGGTCTATCATCCGACCGACACGGTGACGGCGAATTTCGAGGCATGGGCCGAGGCCGTCGCCGGCCGCAGGCAATATCGCTTCACCCACGAGCAGGTGCTTGACAACGTGCGCATCTTCGAAGGCATCGTCACCTCCGCCGCGCAGGACGGCAAGACCGTCGTTTTTTAGGGTATCGATCCCGAAAAACTACAGATTTTTCGCAAGAAATATCCTGAAACAGGCAGGAAAAGACCGGCCACCGTTCCATTTTTGGTCAATCTTTCCGGCGATCAGCTCGCCGTCTGGCGGCTCGGGAACAGCCAAGGGCGCAGCGACGGATGGCTGGGCATGGTGCGCGGCGCATACTGTGCTTCTACGCCGAGTTCCTCGGCCGCATGCCAGGCAAAGCGCGGATCCCACATGGCGCCACGCGCCATGACGACGAAATCGGCCTTGCCGGAGGTGACGATCTCCTCGGCCTGCCCTATGGTGCCGATCAGCCCGACCGCCATGGTCGGCACGCCGGCCTCCCTGCGGATCGTCTCGGCTAAGGGCACCTGATAGCCCGGTCCGAGCGGAATCGTCTGGCGCGGATCGAGCGCGCCGCTCGAGGCGTCGATGTAGTCGCAGCCGAGCGCCTTCAACTCCCTGGCGAGCACCACCGTGTCCTCCACCGTCCATCCGCCCTCGATCCAGTCGGTCGCGGAAACGCGGACGCCCATCGGCTTGTCCGACGGCCAGGCGGCGCGCATGGCCTCGAACGTCTCCAGCGCGAAGCGCATGCGGTTTTCGAGGCTGCCGCCGTACCGGTCGGTGCGTCTGTTCGACAGAGGGGACAGGAACTGATGGAGCAGGTAGCCGTGGCCGGCATGCATCTCGACAAGGTCGTAGCCGATGCGCTCGGCGCGGCGCACCGCCGAGACGAAACCGTCGCGGATGGCATGAATCTCCTCGACCGTCAGCGCCCGCGGCGCGTGCCAGCCCTCGTCGAAGGGGATCGCCGACGGCGCCACCGTCTCCCAGGCACCCTGCTCCGCGGTGAGCGGCTTGCCGCCCAGCGCCGGCGGCAACGTCGAGCCCTTGCGGCCGGCATGGCCGAGCTGCAGGCCGTGCTTCGCCACGCCGTACTGCCTGCAGAAGTCGATGACCCGCTTCATCGCGGCTTCGTTGTCGTCCGTATCCATGGTCGCGCATTTCAGCGTGATGCGGCCGATCTTGTTGACGTGGGTCGATTCCGTCATCACCAGCGCGCCGGAGCCGCCGAGCGAGAACTGGCCGAGATGCATCAGGTGCCAGTCGTTTGCCGATCCGTCGGTCGAGTTGTACTGGCACATGGGCGAGACGACGAGGCGGTTGGGCAGGGTCAGCCCGCGCAGCGTGATCGGCGAAAACAGGGCGCTGGTCATGTCGGGGTTCCTCTCGGCGGAGAATCGCCTGCCCGGGCGAACGCCGGGCGGCGAGATCACACGGGCAACTCGGCCTTCTCGGCCTCGGTGCCGGCTCCGCCCGGCGGCAGGAAGCTCGCGGCGAACGCCAGCGCACGAACCGGCTGGTCGCCAATCGGTGCAATGCTGTGGACGGCGTTCGGCGGAATATGAACGAGGTCCCCCGGTTCCACTTCGCGCTTCTCGGCACCGATCTGCATCAGCGCCCTGCCCTTCAGGACGTAATAGAACTCGTGCGTGTTGTGGCGGTGCGGCTCCAGATGCGAGCCGGCAGCGATCTCGAACTCCGATACGTATTCGAGATAGGACCCCTCGGTATCGCCGCGCATCGCCTCCTTCGGCACCATGAAAAAAGTACGGCAGGTGCCGCCATGCTCAACGGTCGGCTCGATCCTGGCATTCATGACGTTCATGTCGCGGTCCTCCGTGCTGGTGCAGCGCTACTGGGCGAGATAGCCGCCATCGACGACGAGCTCGCAGCCGGTGACGAACGACGCCTCGTCGCTCGCCAGGAACAGGCAGCAATTCGCCACCTCGGCAGGCGTGCCCATGCGACCCATCGGCGTCTGGCCGATGATGCCGGCGTTCATCTCGTCGGATTGCGCCTCGACCAGCGGCGTGCGGATCAGGCCGGGATGCACCGAGTTGACGCGGATGTTCTCCGGCGCGTGGGTCACGGCGGCATTCTTGGTCATGTTGCGAACGCCGCCCTTGGCGGCATTGTAGGCGGCAGCCCCCGGCACACCCACATTGCCCCAGATCGACGAGAAGTTGACGATCGAGCCCTTGCCGGCCTTGCGCATGGCCGGGATCGCCGCCTTCATGCCGAGGAAGGAGCCGGTGAGGTTCACGCCGACCACCTGGTTCCAGTCGTCCAGCGGCGTTTCCAGGATCGGGCCGTAGGCCTTGACGATGCCGGCATTGTTGACGAGCACGTCGAGCCTGCCATGCTCGGCGACAATCCTGTCGACGGCCGCGACCCAGTCGCTTTCCTTCGACACGTCGAGCATCAGAGGCACGATGTTCTCGCCGGCGGCGACCGGCTTCACGTCGCCGGCGTAGACGACAGCGCCTTCCCCGGCGAAGCGCTCCGCCACCGCGCGGCCGATGCCCTGCGCGGCGCCGCTGACGAGCACGATCTTTCCGTCGAGCCTTCCCATTCCTTCCTCCCAAAGCGCCGGCTCGGCCGGTCCGTATCGCTTGCAGTCGGCTGCCCGCCGGATTGCCTCCAACGGGCGCGCTCCTCCCACGAGCTTTGCCGTGAACTCTAGCAGCGGCGATCCTTGCGGCTCCGCCGAATATGCTCAGATTGAGAAACGCGGGACACGGCAATCATTTGACGAAAGGCGGACCGCTCGCCACTCCAGATCGAGCGCTGTCGGACGCCGGGAAAGCGATCGCCTCGCCGAGATCCTGCGGCGACTGCTGGGCACGTCAAGCCTTCCGGCTGATCATGGTCATCAGGCGGATGTGCGGATCGACCGCGAACAGGTCCGGCGCGCGGCGCGCGAATTCCTTGAGATAGGGCATCTCCATGTGCCTGTCCCACTCGGCGCGGCCGGCCCAGTTTTCGTAGAAGGTGAACTCGGCCGGGTTGGAGTCGTCCTGATGCAGGTCGTAGTCGACGCATCCGGCTTCGGCGCGCGTATCGGCGACGAGCGAGAGCAGGAATTGCCTGACCTCGTCGATCTTGTCGGGCTTGGCGACAAGATGCGCGACGACGGTGAGTTGCTTCGACATCAGAGGTCTCCTCCTTCTCCGATTGTTCCCGTGGGCAGTCTCGCCGGGACGGATACCCGCACGAGCTCGCCTTCAGGTCCCGCCGCTCGTCAGCGTGATCTTGATCGCCTTGGTGGCATCCTTGCCCAGTTCAAACGCTTCGACCGCGTCCTCCAGGGCGAAGGTATGCGTCTGGATCGGCGACAGGTCGATGCCGGTGCGCTCCAGGAAACGGATCGCCGCCGGCCACACGCCGGGCGAACCGATACACCCCTTCACGGTCAGGTTCCTGATCTGGATCTTGCCGAGTTCGACGGGGATCTTGCGGCCGATATTGATGCCCACCATCGAGACGCGGCCTTCCTCGCGCGCGTATTCGAAAACGTTGGCGAGCGAAGCGTCGTGACCGGCGGCCTCGACGACGAGATCCGCGCCCTTGCCCGCGGTCAGCTCCATGATACGGCCGATCGGATCCTGCGTCGCGTCGACCACCTCGGCAGCGCCGAGTTTTAGTGCCACGTCGCGACGCGACTTCAGCGGATCGACCACGATGACGCGCGCGCCCATGCCGATGGCGGCCGCGGCCGAGACGAGGCCGATCGTGCCGCCGCCGGAGACCACCACCGTCTCGCTGGCATTGGTGCCGCCGGAACGAAGCACCGCGTAGAAGCCGCAGGTGAACGGCTCGATCAGCGACGCGCGCTTGTCGTCGATGCCATCGGGAAGCTTGTGCAGCCATTCCGGATTGACGTTGAAATATTCCCGGTCGGCGCCGTCCATGGAGAAGCCGAAATGGTGCAGCCGCTCCGGCGTACGCACCACGCATTCGCCGACGACGCGGTCGCCGACCTTGTAGTCCCTGACCTTCTTGCCGACCTCGACGATCTCGCCCGCCCATTCGTGGCCGGGGGTCACCGGATAGGAGATGGGAATGATGTAGCGGCCGGCAAGCAGCTCATAATCGGAATGGCAGATGCCGACCGCTCGCGTCTTCACCAGCACTTCGCTGGCGCCGATCTCCGGCATCGGCTTGTCGATGATGATCGGCTTGTCGGGGGTCTCAAAGAGGAGCGCTCGCATCCCTGGTGTCTCCGTTCTTCTGTCTAGCTTCACATTTCCTACGACTGGGGCGGGCGGACGGTGGAACGAGCCGCCACATCGGGCCCGGATCGCCTTGCGCCCCTACCCGACCGTCACAACCTGTCCGTTCGCCGCCGACTTGATGATAGCCTCCAGCAACGCGATGTTGTTGATCATGTCCTCGCCGGAGATGGCATAGGGTTCGGCGCCGCGGACCGCTTGCGCGAAGGCAACGAGGTTGTCGCGCACCGGCTCGGCCGGGCCGACTTCCCTGACCTCGATCGGCATGCCGGTCCAGGCGCTGGTCACCACCCATCCGTCGGGTGCCTCGACATGCGCCTTGTCCCGCACCTCGATCCAGCCTTTCGTCCCGAAAACGGCGAAGCGCGATACGAAGGGCGTCACCAATGTCGCCGAGACATAGGCGGTGCCGCCGCCGTGGAAGCGGATGTGAGCCGACAGCGTATCACCCTGCGGGAAGTCGGAGGCAAGATTCTCGCAGGCGACGCGGACGTCGCGGGGGGCGCCAAGGAGCTTCACCGCAAGGTCCGTCAAGTGGATGCCGGTGGCAGTCATGCCGGCGGCCGGCGCCTGCGCGGCATTCAGCCGCCAGTTGGACTTGTCGAGGGTGAGGAACTTGTCGTGGCTGAAATTGGCCTCGACCTGCAGGATGCGGCCGAGCTTGCCGCTTGCCGCCGCCCGCAGCATTTCGGCGACCGGCGGCTCGAAACGGCGTTCGTGTCCCATGCCGAGCATCAGACCGGCCTCGCGGCACGATGCCACGGCCTTCTCGGCTCCCGCCTTCGTCATCGCCAGCGGCTTCTCGCAGAAGACATGCTTGCCGGCAGCGACCGCCTTCTCGATCTGCTCTTCATGCAACGAATGCGGCGTCGCCAGGATCACCGCCTCGACGTCGGGGCGGGCGAGCGCCTGCTCGTAGCTCGTCGTCAGGGCGAGGCCATGCTCCTCGCAGAACGCCCTCGCTGCCGGATCGGGCTCGACGGCCACGACGACGTCGAGGTGCGCACCTGCCGCCTCGAGGACGGCGACCATCTTGCGGCCCCACCAGCCAAGGCCGACCATCGCTACCCTTACGGGCTTCGTTGCTTCGTTCACGCTGTGCTCCATCGGTCGGGCCGGTATCGATCGGCCGGCCCGCGTGCCATCAAGACCCGTACGGGCCGAGTGTCAGGCGGCCGAATAGCCGTGATCGGTCATCACCAGCTGACCGGTGATGCCGCTCGCCGCATCGGAGACGAGGAAGCCGATGGTCGCGGCGATCTCGGAGGGCTGCAGCAAGCGCTTGGTCGGAATGTCGTCGAGCCAGACCTTCATGACCTCGGGCTGCGCCATGCCGACCTTCTTCAGCATCTCGGTTTCGGTGTAGCCCGGGCCGACCGCGTTGACGCGGACGTTGAAGGGAGCCCATTCGACGCCGACGACGCGGCACAGATGCGCCACCGCCGCCTTCGAGACGTCATAACCGGAGTGCAGCTCTGGACGGACCGCCTTGACGCCGGCGATCGAGGAGATGGCCACGATCGCGCCGCGCTGGCGCTCCACCATGCGCTTGCCGAAAGAGCGGACGCAGTAGAAGACGCCGTTCAGGTTGATCTTCATCACGCGATCCCAATCCTCGTCGGAATGGTCCTTGGTCGTGCTCTCATAGGCGATGCCGGCATTGGCCACGAGGATGTCGATCGCGCCGAACTCTTCGTTCAAGCGGGCAGCCGCGTTCTCGACGGCCTTGGAGTCCGTGACATCGAACTTGATGCCCCTGGCCTTCAGGCCCTTGTCGGCCCACTCCCTGGCGGCATCCGTCACCCGGTCGACGGCGTCGGCCAGCACCACGGTCGCGCCCAGAGCGCCAAGCCTTTCGGTGATCGCGGAGCCTATGCCGCCGGCCGCGCCGGTCACGACGGCCGTCTTTCCGGCCAGCGAGTAGTTGGCGAAAGCCTCGGTTGCCATTTTCATTTCCTCCACTTGTTCGATTTTTTGCCGCTGCCGGCAGGGCCGCGCCGGGATCAGACCGTGACCAGGATTTTCAGATGCCTGCCGGCCTTGTCGAGCAGGGCCTCAAAACCCTTCTCGACCACGTCGTCGGCGGCGATGTTGGCCGTCACCACCTTCTCCAGGGGCAGGATCCCGGCCTCGATCATGCGGATGATGCGCGGCCAGATCTGCACGGGGTAACACCAGGTGGCTTCGACGGTGATGTCCTTCTGGGCCCACAGCATGGCATCGATCGAAGCGGGCTTCATGTGCAACCCGGTCTGCACCACCTTGCCCTGGCGGCGCACCACCTTGACGCAGGCGTTCAGGCTCGCCTCCAGGCCGACGCATTCCAGCGCGACGTCGACGCCCACGCCTTCCTCCGTGTTGTCGCGGATGACCGTCTCGACATCGTCTTTCGTCGGGTCGATCGCGATGATGCCAGGAACGAGTTCCTTCGCCTTCCGCAGGCGGTTCGGGTTGGGCTCGCTGACGAAGATCACGGCAGCACCCGCGGCCTTGGCGGCCAGCAGCGTCAGCGCGCCGATTGGCCCCGCGCCGGAAACGAGCACCGTCGATCCCGACGTCACGCCGCCTCGGTCCGTGCCGTAGATCGCCACCGCCGCCGGCTCGATCATCGCCGCCTGCACGTCGGAGACGCCGTCCGGCACCTTCACCACATTGTAGTCGTTGACGACCGCCAGCTCGCCCATGCCGCCCCACTGCCACGACAGGCCGATGCAGGCCATCTCGGGGCTCAGATGATAGAGGCCGCGGCGTCCGAAATAATCGTCGCGCGGCGAGACCAGGGGCTGGATCGACACGCGGTCGCCCGCCTTGACGTTCGTCACGGCCGAGCCGGAGTCCTGGACCACGGCGCTGAACTCGTGGCCGAGAATCTGCGGATTGGTCGCGCCGGTATAGACGTGCGGGCTAGCCGGCGTGACGATGGGACCGGCGATGTATTCATGCAGGTCCGTGCCGCAGATGCCCGTGGTCAGCGGCTTGATCAGCACATCGTTGGCCCCTAGGCGGGCGGCCGGCGGCGCCACGTCCTCGACCCGGATGTCCCTGGCACCGTGGAAACGAACTGCCTTCATGTTACTTCCCTTCCGGACCGGTGATCGTCACTGAACGGTATAGCCGCCGTCCACGACCAGGCTGGCACCGGTCACGAAGCGTGCCTCCTCGGAAGCGAGGAAGAGCACGCAATTGGCGACGTCCACCGGCTCGCCCAGCCGCAGCGGGTGCTTCTCCTTCATCATGTCGAGATAGGCCTGTTTGCCTCGCGGATAGGTCTCCGCGGCCTTCAGGAACAGCTCGGTCATGGTCGAACCGGGATGCACGGCATTCACGCGGATGCCATGAGGCGCGTAGCAGATCGCGTCGGTCCTGGTCATCGCCAGCACCGCGCCCTTGCTGGCATGGTAGGGCGGGATGTCGTCATTGCCGATCAGGGCATAGATCGACGAGAAGTTGACGATCGATCCGGACTTCTTCTCCATCATCGGCCGCACGGCGTATTTGGTGCAGAGGAACGAGCCCTTGACGTTGATCGCGAAGACGCGGTCCCACTCCTCGGCGCTGCATTCGTGCGCGAACTTGTTGGCGCCGGGAATGGCCGCGTTGTTGACCAGGATGTCCAGCCCGCCCCATTTGCCGATCACCTTGCCGATCGCGGCTTCGACCTCGGCTTCGCTGGCGATGTCGACCTTGAGAAAGATCACGGCGTCGCCAAGTTCCTTCGCCAGCTTCTCGCCGTCCTCGACCAGCAGGTCCAAGATCGCGACCCTGGCGCCTTCCTCGACAAAGCGGCGCACCGTCGCCCCGCCGATGCCGCGCGAGCCGCCGGTGACGATCGCGACCTTGTCCTGAAGCCTGCCCATGGTTCCTGCTCCTGTGTTGTGCCGATCAGCATGCTGCGCGCCTCGGCGGCCGCTGGTCGACTGCCAAGTATCGGCCGGGCGCTATCGGCTGCGCCGGACATAGAACGCAGCCGCGGCCACGATCACGATGCCCTTGATGATGATCTGGAACTGCACCGGCAGGCCGAACAGCAGCACGGCGTTGAACACGACGATCAGCACCGCGGCGCCGAACAGGCCGCCGATGATGCCGCCGCGTCCGCCTGCGAGCGAGATGCCGCCCATGACCGCGGCGACGATCGAATCGAGCTCGAAGCCTCGCCCGACCCAGTTGTCGACGATGCCGACATATCCCGACAGCACCAGGCCGGCGATCGCCGCCAGTCCGCCCGAGATCATGTAGCCGACGATCGTCACCCGGTCGGCATTGATGCCGAGCAGGCGGGCGGTCGTCGGGTTGCCGCCGGTGATGTAGACCTCGCGGCCGAAGCGGGACTTGGCGAGCAGCACCCAGAACACCGCCGCCAGCACGACGAGCAGCATGATGTTGTAGGGAATGCCGTTCCAGGTCGCCGATCCGAGGGTGCGGAACAGCGGCGGCACGTTGCCGGACGGCGCGCCCTGCGTATAAGCGAAACGAATGCCCTGCAGCACGATCATCGTCGCCAGGGTCGCCAGGAACGGCGACACGCTGCGCTTGGTGACCAGCAGGCCGTTGGCGACACCGGTGGCCACGCCGATGCCGATCGCGATCAGCAGGATCGGCAGCACGTCCGCGTTCTGGCCCGAGAAGCTGGTCGCGATCACCGCCGACGTCGCCATGACCGACGACACGGACAGATCGAGGCCGCGCAGGATGATGACGAAAGCCTGGCCGATGACCACGATGCCGAGCGGCGCCGCCTGCAGCAGCATGTTGGAGATGTTGTTGGCGGAAAGGAAGGCCGGCGAAATGATCCCGGCCACGGCGATCATCAGGACGAGAAAGATCGGCAAGGCGTAGGGCGCCAGCCGCGAAGCCGGCGAACGCGCCGGCCCGGCGAATTCGGCGGGCTTGCCATGGGCGACGTCGACCATCAGACCCTCCTCCGCTTCTCGACGTAGATCGACACGGCCACGATCACGATCAGCCCCTGGGCGATCAGCTGGTAATGGGTCGACACGTCCATGAAGTTGAGCACGTTGTTCAGCAGCGAGATCAGATAGACGCCGAGCAATGTCCCGAGGACTCCGCCCTTGCCTCCCGTCAGCAAGGTGCCGCCGACCACCACGGGGGTGATCGAGGCAAGCGTATAGTTCAGCCCGGTATAGGGCTGGCCGACGCCGAAGCGCGCCGTCAGGTAGATCGCGGTCAGGGCGCAGCAGAAGCCGCAGAAGCCATAGACGGCAAGGATCACCTTGGCGCGCGGCAGGCCCATCAGGCGCGCGCCGGCATCGTCGTCGCCGACCGCGTAGATGTAGCGCCCGAGGCGGACGTAGGTGAGGAATGCGCCGACCAGCGCGAACAGGACGATCACGACGACGGCCCCGATGGGTATGCCCAGCACCTTGCCATAGGCGAGATAGGTGAAGCCGCGGGGCACCTTGCCCGCCGGGCCCAGCGAATAGAGCAGGACGAGGCCCTGCAGCACCGCGCCCGTGCCCAGGGTGACGATCAGCGGATGCACCTTCAGCCAGATGATCAGCAGGCCGTTGATCAGGCCGATCGCCAGCCCCAGCAGCAGGATGCCGGCGATGACCGGCGCCACCATGGAGGCGTCGCCGCCGATCATGCCGGAGGTCAGCGTCGACAACAGGCTGATCATCGAGCCGACCGACAGGTCGATGCCGCCGGTCAGGATCGTCAGCGTCTGCCCGAGGCTGACCAGCGCCAGGCCGGTCGACTGCTCCAGGATGTTCATGACGTTGTTGGTCGTGCGGAAGCGGTCCGAAACGAAGCCGCCGAAGACCAGCAGCAGGACGAGCAGGGCAATGACGACGACGATGCCCTGGTTCTTCTTCAGGCTGCGCGAAAAGCCGGCGGAGCCGATGGAAACGGTCGCGCTCATGCGGCGGCCTCCCTGACCGGATGCTGCGTGGCAAGGCTCATGATCGCCTCTTCGGTGATGGCGGGGCCCGACAGTTCGCCGCTGATGGCACCCTCGCGCATGACGACCACCTTGTCGGCCATTCCGACCACTTCCGGCAACTCGGAGCTGATCATCAGGATGGCGATGCCGCTGTCGGCGAGCCCGCGCATGATCCGGTAGATCTCGGTCTTGGCGCCGACGTCCACGCCCCGCGTCGGCTCATCGAGGATGAGCACCTTGCGGCTGGTGCGCGCCCAGCGGGCCACGATCACCTTCTGCTGGTTGCCGCCGGACATGAGGGCCACGGGCGTGCCCGGCCCGCGGCAGGCGATGCGGTAATTGTCGATCTCCTGGCGGGCAATCGCATGCTCGCGGGAGCGGTCCAGCAGGCCGCCGCTCGTCACCTCCGACAGGTTCGCCGCCGAGATGTTGGCGGCGACGTCGAGCTGCATCGCCAGCCCCTGCCCCTTGCGGTCCTCGGTGACGAAACCGAGGCCCTTCCTGATGGCGGCGGCCGGGGTGAGACCGGCGAGCTGTTCGCCGTCGATGGTGACCGAACCGGACGAGATCGGCAGTCCGCCGAAGATGCCCATCGCGAGTTCTGTGCGCCCTGAACCGACCATGCCCGCGAGCGCCGTTATCTCGCCTGCCCTTAGTTCGATTCCGGCATTGCGCACGCGCCCCTCGACGCTGACGTTCTCCGCCTTCAACACCACCTTGCCGGGAGCGCCCGACTGACGCTTGGCGGGGAAGACGTCGCGCAGGTCGCGGCCGACCATGTGGGAGATCAGGCGGTGGCGATCGACCTTGCCGATGTCGGTGGTGACGACATGCTGGCCGTCCTTGAACACGGTCACGCGGTCGGCGATCTGGAAGATCTCCTCGAGCCGGTGCGACACGTAGACGATGGCGACGCCCTCGGCCTTGAGCGCGGCCAGGCGCGCGAACAGAAGCTCGGCCTCACGGCCGGAAATGACGGCGGTCGGCTCGTCCAGGATGAGGAGCTTGACCTTGTGGACCAGCGCCTTGGATATCTCGACCATCTGCTGGTCGGCCACGGTGAGCTCCGACACCAGCTTGTCCGGATCGATGTCGACGCCGAGCTTGTGGAGCAGGTCCGCCGCGTCCTTGCGCGTCCTGGCATGGTCGATCATGCCGAAGGCGCCACGGCGCTCGTGGCCGAGAAAAATGTTCTCGGCGACCGTCAGATGCGGGAACAGCACGAATTCCTGATAGATGACATGGATACCGGCGGCCTTGGCATCGGCGGGGCGCACCCAGTGGACCGGCCTGCCGTCGAACTCGATCTGGCCGGAGTCGGGCTTGTAGGCGCCGGCGATGATCTTGATCGTAGTCGACTTGCCGGCGCCGTTTTCACCGACGAGGGCATGGATTTCGCCCGCACGAACATCGAAATCGATCGACGACAGCGCCTGGACGCCGGTAAAGCCCTTGGAAATGCCGGTCAGCTTCAGCATCGTAGAACTCCTGTAATAGCGGGGTGCCCGGAGCTGGCCCGGACACCACGGTTGCAAGAGCCGCCGGGTCTATTGCGGATAGTCGACCTTGTAGGTCTTCGGGTCGTAGTCCTGGCCCATGCCGCCCGTGATCAGCATGTCCGCCGGGCCGTCCGGAACCACCATGTCGGTGAGGCGCAGCGGCGTCTGGATCGACTGGGTCTCGTCGCCCTCGGACACGGCGATCTGCGAGTTGATCGTATAGATGCAGGGCACCGGGGCGCCGGCGAGAACCTGCAGCGCCACGTCGATCGAGATGCCGCCCATGGCCGGCGGATAGCCGACCTCGAGCATCGGCACCTTGTGCTTGATCGCCATCTGCAGCGGGCCGTTCACGTCCGCCGTGGTGTGCGGCGGAATCTCGCCGTCCTTGTAGCCTGCTTCGATGAAGGCCTCGATCGAACCGGGGGTCTGAAGGCCGTGCGCCGACCAGACCGCGTTGATGTCCTTGCCGTATTTGGCGATCATCGCCTGCATGACCTGCTTGCCCTTCACCGGCGACCAGTCGGAATAGACGGTCTCCAGAACCTTGATGCCGGGATACTGCGCGAACACCTCGCGTGCCGGCTTCTCGCGGTTTTCCGACGGGCTGGAGCCCGCCTGGCCGGCCAGCATGATGACGTTGCCCTTGCCGTTGAGCTTCTCGGCGATCCACTGCGCGAACAGGCGGCCCATCATGGCGTCCGAAGCGGTGACGAAGGTGACGAAGTCGTCGGAAGCGACACGGCGGTCCATCATCACGACCGGGATGCCCTGGACCATCGCCTGCTGCACCGCCGGATCCAGCGCCTGCTGCGTGTTGGCGCTGACGATCAAGAGGTCCACACCGCGCGAGATCAGGTCCTGCATGTCCGCGACCTGCTTGGCATCGTCATGGCCGGCATCGGTGATGATCAGCTTGCCGATCTGGTCCTTGTGCCCGGCCGCCGCCTTCTGGAGCGAGTGCAGCATGACGACACGCCAGGAGTCGCCAAGTCCGGCATTGGAGAAGCCGATCGTGTACGGCCCGTCCTTCTTGTATTCGGAAGTATCCTTGAAGCATACTTCCGTATCTGGGTTGTAGAGATAGGTGCGCGGAGCACCGCTGTAGAACTTGCTGTCCTGCGCGAACGCAGGGGCCGCGAGCGCCGCAAGTCCTGCCGCGCCGGCCAGCATCATGGCAAAGCGGCGGGTAATATTGGTCATGTCAGCTCCTCCGTCTGTGGCTGCGGCACAGCCTTCCCCATCGCGTCCGGCGCATTGCCCGGCGCGTCGATACTGCTCAGTCCGGTCCATTCGACTGGCTGCGCCCTCCCTGGCGCTAAGTCGAAGAGTTACAGGACTAGCCTTGCGTTCCAACCGGAGAATTTATCATTTTGAGACTCCCGTCAGCACGGGGACGTGGCCCGCATCGACGCACGCGGCGCGACGCAGGCCCCAGGCAGCGTCAAGGAATAAGCCTTTCCTGGCGCAACTGGGCGAACAGGTCGGTGAACGATTTCTCGGTCGACTGGAAGACGAGGAAACCGGCCTCGCGGCTCTTCGTCATGTCGGTCATGATCTCGATCGGCCGCCCGAGATCCAGGTCGGTGTGCCAGGCCGAGGCCAGGCGATCGAGATCGGCTTCCTTCAAGCCGTATTTGGCGACCATGCCCGCCCAGACGGCCGGCGCATCGGCCATTTCGGCCTCCAAGGGGTGGATCGTGCCATCCCAGCCGACCGACTCCACCCCGAACCAGTCCGCAATGCGCGGCCAAAGCCAGTTCCAGCGGAAGTAGTCGCCATTGACCACGTTGAAGGCCTCGTTGCGCGCGCCCGGCGCGGTCGCCGCCCAGACGAGATGCCTGGCGAGCACGCGCGCGTCGGTCACGTCGCAAATGCCGTTCCATTGCCCTTCGGAACCGGGCCAGCGGAACTTGCGTCCGGTTTCCTTGCAGATCGACGCGTAGACGGCCAGCGTCGAGCCCATGTTCATGGCATTGCCGATCGCCTTGCCGATCACGGTGTGCGGGCGCTGGACGGTCCAGGTGAAGCCGTCGCGCCGCGCCGCGGCATATACCTCGTCTTCCTGGGCGTAGTAGAAATTGGGCAGGTCGAGGCGCGGCTGCTCCTCGCGCAACGGCGTCTGCGGCCGGAAGCCGCCGGTGACATAGGCATCGAACGGCCCGAGATAGTGCTTGAGCCCGGTCACCAGATCGACATGCTCGATGCATTTCTTCGGCGACAGCGCGTCGAGCACGTTGCGGACCATGGCGCTGTTGACCTCGATGTTCTCCGCCTCAGTCGGCCGGCGCGTCCATGTGGCGAAGAAGACATGCGTCGGCGCGACATCCTTCAATGCTGCGTCGACGGATCTTGCGTCGAGCAGATCGGCCGCGACAGGCCGGACGCCGGTTATGGCCGTGTCGTTAGAGGGATTGCGCGAAAGTCCGTAGACCGTCCAGCCATTATCCAGCAGCTCACGCGCGGCGTTGCCGCCGATCATGCCGCTGATGCCGACCACCAACGCCGTCTTCTGCATGTTTCCCTCCCATGTCGTTCATTCTGGCGGCGGCGCACTCCGTAAGGGGAGCATAGCCCACGGCATCGCCGACGGATGGGGCAGCCGCAGTCAGCCCATGATCCTCATGTCTCAGGATGAGAAGACTTTGCCCTCGAGTCACGTCCGGGAATATTCGTTTTGATAATCCTGGATGTTGCACGACACGGGCCACATCCGAAAGATGCCGATCAAACATACGGCGGGGCCGACTGCCTTTCGCCGGCCCGACGAGCCTATCCTGGGGAGGACATCGATGGCCGAGTCGATCGAGCTGCTGGCCGCCTACTGGACGATCGCCGGCGATCGCTATCCGATGGGACCGACCGAAGTCAGCCCGTTCCCGTTGCGCGAGCGTGCGGAAGCGGCCGCCGAAGCGGGCTATACAGGCCTCGGCCTCGTCTACCAGGACATCCAGGCGAACGCGGCCAAGATGGGCCTCGAAGGCATGCGCCGGCTCTTCGACGATACCGGCATCAAGCATGTCGAGGTCGAGTTCCTCGGCGACTGGTTCGAGCTCGGCGAGGCCAAGACGCAATCCGACCGCGTCCGCAAGGAGCTGATCGAAGCCGCCGCGGTGCTCGGCGCCCGCGACCTAAAGATCGCCCCGAAGATGTGGGCCGAGGAGATCGATGTCGCGCACTACGCCAAGGCGCTGGCCGAAGTTGCCGACGCGGCTGCGGCGATCGGCATCGACGTTGCCATCGAGGTCCTGCCCTTCACCAACATCCGTGACCTGAAAACCGCGCGCGCCGTCGTCTCCCAGTCGGGGCGCGCCAACGCAGGACTGTGCATCGACATCTGGCACATGGAGCGCGGCAACATTTCCTTGAGCGAAGTGGCCGACCTGCCCGCCTCCTATGTCAAGTCGGTCGAACTCAACGACGCCCGCGCCGAAATCGTCGGGTCGCTGTGGGACGACACGATCGGCGAGCGCGTCTATCCGGGCGAAGGCTGCTTCGACGTGCCCGGCTTCATCCGTGCCATCCGCCGGACCGGCTGGAACGGTTTCTGGTCCGTGGAGGTGCTCAGCCGCACCTACCGTGTGGGCTCTCTCAAGGATCAGGCGAAGCGGTCCTACGACACGACCATGGCGATGTTCGACAAGGCCGGCTGGCGGGAGCTTGAACGGGAGGAAAGCCGATGAAGACCAATCTCGAAGGAAAGATCGTCGCCATTACCGGAGGCGCAACGGGAATAGGCCGCGCGACAGCCGTCGCTTTCGCAAGAGAAGGCGCCAAGGTCGCGCTTATCGACATCGACAAGGCGGGTTGCGACGAGACGGTTGCGCTGATCGAGGCGGCCGGGAGCAAGGCGTCGGTCGGGCTGGGAGACCTGTCGACCGGCGACGGCGTGGCGACGGCGACGAAGGCAGCCCTCGACAGGTTCGGCGGCGTGCTCGACGTGCTGATCAACAATGTCGGCTCCGGCGCGGTGCGCAGCTTCGACCAACTGTCCGACGAGGAATGGGAAAAGACCTTCCAGCTCAACTTCATGAGCTATGTGCGCACGTGCCGCCTGGCGCTGCCAATCATGCGCGAGCGCGGCGGCGTGATCGTCAACAACGCATCCGACCTCGCCCGCCAGCCCGAGCCGGTGCCGGTCGACTACGGCGCGTCCAAGTCGGCGGTTCTGGCACTCACCAAGAGCCTCGCGCGCGCCGAAGCGCCGAAGATCCGCGTCAATGCCGTGGCCCCCGGCCCGGTCTGGACGCCGTTCTGGTCGAAGCCGGGCGGCTTCGCCGAAACCATGGGCAAATTCCACAACATGCCTCCCAAGCAAGCCGTGGAGCACGAGATGAGCCTGCGGCAATTGCCGCTGGGCCGTCTCGGCGAACCCGAGGAAGTGGCCAACGTCATCCTCTTCCTCGCATCCGACCTCGCCTCGTTCGTCACGTCATCCGTATGGGGCGTCGACGGCGGCTCGGTCCGCAGCATCATCTGAGTCTATTCCGGCCGTCTTGCGCCCGCCGTTCCCGTCCATGCGGGGACGGCTTTCTTTCTCCCGCGGCGTCCGCGCCTTCGGGCCCGTTCCTCTCAAAATGAGCATCTTGCGCGTTGCGCAGCCGGGAGGCGCGGCGAACTATTCCCCTTGCCGGCCACCCTCGTCTGGCACGGCTAAGGGAGGAAATCATGAGGAATTTTACGGGACACGCATCCCGCTCGGCCTTCATTGCTGCCGCAGCCTCGGCCATCGCCCTGGGCGTCGCAGCCGGATCGGCCGCCGCCCAGGACAAGCCGAAGCTCGGCTATTCCGCGCCGTTCCTGACCGATCCGTTCCAGGCGATCATGGCCAACCAGACGCTGAAGGCCGTCCAGGAAGCCGGCATGGAGACGCTGCCGGCGACCAACGCCAATGGCGACGCCGCCAAGCAGTCGACCGACGTGCGCAATCTCATCTCGGCCGGCGCCAAGGCGCTGATCATCAACCCGACCGACAGCCAGGCGATCTCGCCGGTGCTGGATTTCGCGGCCGAGAAGGGCGTGCCTGCCGTGCTCATCGACATCGCGCCCGCCAAGGGCAAGGCGGCGATGATCGTGCGCGCCGACAACAAGGGCATCGGCGCCAAGGCCTGCGAGGCTGTGGGCGCCGCGCTCGGCGGCGAGGGCAAGGTTCTCTCGCTGATGGGCGACCAGGCGACGACCAACGGCCGCGACCGCACGACCGGCTTCAACGACTGCATCAAGGCGAAATTCCCGAAGATCGAACTGATCGAGCAGCCGACCAACTGGAAGGCCGACAAGGCCACGTCGGCCGCGCAGACCGTGGTGACCACCACGCCGGATCTCAAGGCGATCTACATGCAGAGCGATTCCGTGATGCTGGCCGGCGTGCTGAACGTGTTGAGGAGCGCCGGCAAGCTGACCAAGGTCAGCGAGGCCAACCACATCTTCCTCGCCTCGGTCGACGGCACGCCCTATGCGATGGAGCAGATCCGCCAGGGCTATCTCGACGTTGCCGTGGCGCAGCCGCTTGACCTCTACGCGAAATACGGCGCCTTCTACGCCAAGGCCGCTCTCGAGGGCAAAACCTTCCAGGCAGGTCCGACCGACCACGGCAGCGAGATCGTGCATGCCGGCGACAATTTGATGGATTATCTGCCGGCGACCGTCGTCACCAAGGAAAACGCGTCCGATCCGGCGCTCTGGGGCAACCAGGCGAAGGAATAAGGGCGTTGGCATACGGGACCGCCGCAGAGCGGTCCCGCATCCGGTATTCATCCGAATGTCCGTTCGGCCGGACCCCCATCAGGCGGATTTGACCGATGACGAACCCAGCAACGAACCTGGCGGCCGAGGCGCACGGCATCGTCAAGCGCTTCGGCCCGATCGAGGTCCTGCACGACGTCGGGATTTCGATCCCGGTTGGCGATGCCCGTGCCCTGGTCGGCCGCAACGGCGCCGGCAAGTCGACGCTCGTCGGACTTCTGACTGGACTCTACGCCGCCAATGCCGGAGAGATCCGGCTTGGCGGGCAGCCGGCGCCCGCGCTCGGCGACCGGCGGGCATGGCGCCAGCGGGTCGCCTGCGTCTACCAGCGCTGGATGGTCATTCCGCATCTGACCGTCGGCGAAAATCTCTTCCTCAACAACCAGCCGCGCAACGCCCTCGGCCTGGTCGCCTGGCGGCGCCTGCGCGAGCGCTCGATGGCGGCACTCAAGGACTGGGATCTCGACGTGCCGCCCGACATCGAGGCGTGGCGGCTGACGGTCGAGCAGCGCCAGATCGTCGAGATCGCACGCGCCCTGCTGCAGGGCAGCCGCTTCATCATCCTCGATGAGCCGACGGCCGAGCTGGAGCGCAAGGAGGTCAACCGCCTCTTCGACCGCATCCGCGCGCTCCAGGCGAACGGCGTCACCTTCCTCTACATCTCGCATCATCTGGAGGAGATCTACGAGATCTGCCGCACGGTGACGGTGATGCGCGACGGCCGCGTCGTCGCCGATGCGCAGCTTTCGCAATTCCCGAAGGACAGGCTGGTCGCGGCCATGGTCGGCGACGCGGCGATGGTCCAGCGCGAGAGCAAGTCCGTCCCGAAGACCGGCGGAGCGCCCGGTCTCCAGGTGTCGGGCCTTTGCCGCGGCGAGGATTTTCAGGACATCGAACTGAGCGTCGCGCCGGGCGAATGCGTCGGCCTTGCGGGGCTTGCCGGGTCCGGCAAGGACAAGGTTGCGGAAGCCATCGCAGGGCTGCTCGAACCCGACAACGGCACCGTTTCGATCCAGGGCAGAGCGACGCCGATGGGAGACGTGGTGGCGATGCGCGCCGCCGGCGTCGGCTATGTGGCGCGCGACCGCCACGAGCGCGGCCTGTTCCCGCTGCTTTCGGTGGCGGACAACCTGACCGCCACCGTCATGGACCGTTTCGGTCCGTACGGTTTCGTCTCGCCGGCGCGCCAGGCAGCAATGGCCGACGGGCAGATCGCCACGCTCGGCATCGTCGCCTCCTCGTGCGACCAGCAGATCGGCCAGCTTTCCGGCGGCAACCAGCAGAAGACGATGGTCGGACGGGCGCTGGCCTCCGATCCGAAGGTACTGGTTCTGGTCGCGCCGACCCAGGGCGTCGATATCGCCTCCAAGCAGGCCGTCTACGACATCATCGACAAGGCCAAGGCGCGCGGCATGGCGGTGCTGATCGTCTCGGACGATCTCGACGAGTTGACCGTCTGCGACCGGGTGGAAGTCATCTTCCGCGGCAGGCTGAGCCACAGCTTCCTGCCCGGCTGGAAGGACCACGACATGGTCGCGGCAATCGAAGGGCTTTACTGACATGGCGAGCACCGCATCCCGAAGCATTCCGGCCACCTCCGCCGGCTCGAACCTGTTCAGCAGGCTCAATCTGCGCGACCTGGTGCTGATCCCGGTGATCGCTCTGGTGATGGTCGTCGGCAGCTTCGTGTCATCGTCGTTCCTGCTGCCCGAAAACCTGCTCAACGTGCTGCAGCAATCGTCCGAGCTGTCCATCCTCGTCATCGCCCAGTCGCTGATCCTGATTTGCGGAAAGTTCGACCTCTCGCTGGAATCGACGGTGGGCCTCGCGCCGATGCTCGCCGCATGGCTGATGATCGTCGACACCTATGTCGGCGGCTCCGGCATCGGCATCAGCGGATATGCCGGCATCGCCGTGCTGTTCGCCGTCGGGCTCGTGGTAGGCACGGTCAACGGCCTGCTGGTGGTCAAGCTGAAGCTCAACGCCTTCATCACAACGCTCGCGGTGCTCATCCTGCTGCGCGGCATGACGCTCGGCATCACCAACGGGCAGACGCTGTTCGACCTGCCGTCGGAGTTCCTCTATCTCGGCACGGCCAAATGGTTCGGCGCCCCGGCGTCGATCTGGATCGCCGGCCTGCTCTTCCTCTTCTTCGGGCTGATGATGCGCTATCACCGCATCGGCCGCGCTATCTACGCCATCGGCGGCAATGCGGAAGCGGCGCGCGTCGCCGGCATCCCGGTCGAGCGCATCACCATCGGCGTCTTCATCGTCGGCAGCCTGCTGGCTGCGCTTGCCGGCCTGCTGCTCACCGGCCGCATCGCTTCCGTCATGGCGGGCCAGGGCCAGAACATGATCTTCTACGTCTTCGCCGCGGCCGTCATCGGCGGCATCGGCCTGAACGGCGGACAGGGGCGGATGATCGGGGCGCTGACCGGCGTGCTGCTGCTCGGCCTGCTGCAGAACGTGTTGACGCTTTCCGGCATAGCCGCCTTCTGGATCGACGCCTGCTACGGCGCGATCATCCTGCTCGCGCTGATCATCACGCGGCTGAGCGGCGAAGCCCCTCGCGCCTGACGCGGCCAGCGCGAGCAGGACCGCCGAGGTCTGATCGGAGGCACCCAATCCGCAGTGGGGAATCCTATCCTGCAAGCCGGTTCCGTCCGGCCGAAATACGAGCTACTTGCCGGCCCCCGCCAGGTCCGCCATCTCCTTGACCAGCACGAACATGTCGCGCTCGCCCCGGCCGTGCAGATAGGCGGCCTCGTATTGCTGGCGCACCTGCGCGGCAAGCGGCAGGGGGGCATGCAGGTCGCGTCCGACCGACAGCGCGATGTCCAGGTCCTTCATCATCTGCGTCACGGCGAAGGCGGGGTCGTATCTGCCTTCCAGGATCATGGCGCGCTTGTAGTCGAGCAGCGGGGTGGCGACCGCGCTTTTCGAATAGACCTCGACCGCGTCGGCGAGCGAGATGCCGCCTTTTGCAGTGAAAGCCAGCGCCTCGGCCATCAGCGCCGCCATGCCGGCAAGCGTGGAATTGACGGCGAGCTTCATGTAGCGCGCCTGCTCGCCCTCGCCGAGCCAGAAGCGGGTCCTGGTGAAGCTTTCGAAAAGCGGCGTCAGCCGATCGAACTCGGCGCGCGGACCCGAGACGATGCTGGTCAGTGCACCCGCCTCGGCGGTGGCCGTGGAACCCGAAACCGGCGCGCGCAGATAGGGCACAGCCTTGGCCCCGAGCAGATCGGCCACGGCGGCCGAGGCTTCCGGCGAAACGGTGCTGGTGTCGATATAGGTCTGCCCCTTGATGAGGTGCGTGGCCAAAGCGCCGTCAGCCGTAACGACCTCGTGGAGCGCCGCGTCGTCGGAAATCGAGGAAATGACGACGTCGCTGGCGGCGGCGAGCGCAGCCATGTCGCGCACCACCGGATAGCCCGCGGCGGCCGCCTTCTCCGCGCTGGCGTCGCTGCGCGCATAGGCGGTCAGCGAATTGCCCGCCGCGTGGATGTGCCGGGCGATGGGCAATCCCATCTTGCCGAGGCCGATCCAACCTATTCTCATGACGGTCTCCTTCGTGAACCCGTTGTCCGATCGCTCGAACAGGCGCCGGAGGCGGAACCAAATGATGATGTCGTCCGCCACTCTCCGCAATGGCTTGCTCAGGTCGTGTAAGGCGCGGCCCGAAACCGCAGGTAATCTCCCGACCCAACGGGCGCCGACTACCGCTCAGCCGGCGCTGCGCCGGGCGACGGCTTCCTGCAGGATCTTGGCCCGTTCGCGCGCCTTGAACGTCCGGGCGCCGACACGGTCCAGAAGCTCCACGATCTCGCGCAGCTCCGCGCTGGCTATGCCCTGCGTGATGAAGACGATGCGCGTGCGGTCGTCCTTGTCCGGCCAGCGGTCGAGCCAAGTCATGGTATGCAGCAGATGCTGGGCACCCTGGATGACCGCCGGCTTGCCGCTCTCCCCGGCGATGTTGACCAGTCCCTTCACCCTGAGCAGGCCGGCGCCGAGGTTCTGGCTGATACCGTCGAGCAGGAACTGCAGCTCGTCGCGCGACAGCGGCGCCTCCCGCGTCAGCACGAAGCTTTCCACCCCCTTGCCACGGAGATGGTAGTGCGCCTCGTGGTGATCGTGGTCGTGGCCGGCGTGGTCATGATGGTGATGGCCGTGGTCGTGATGATGATGATCATTAGGGTTTTCGTGTGCAGCGACCTTCAACCAGGGGCGCGGATCGGCCTTGCTGTCGCCGGCGTCGAAGCCCTTGTCGGTCAGCAAGGCGGCCACCGCTTTCGGCGACCAGTCGACGATCTCTATTTCCGCCGCCGGATTGAGATCGGCGATGTCGCGCCGCGCCAGCGCCTCCGCCTGCGGATCGCCGGCCAGGTCGAGCTTGGTGAGCAGCACGCGGTCGGCAAAGGCCACCTGGCGCACCGCCTCGTCGTGACGCTCGACCGTACCTCGCCAGTTGACGACGTCGACCAGCGTGATGACGGTGGCGACGCGATAGAGGCCGTCGAGCGTCGGCTCCGACAGGAACGCCTGCAGCACGGGCCCCGGCTCGGCAAGGCCCGAGGTCTCGATGACGACATTGTCGAAGGATGGAATCCGGCCGGCCGCGCGGTCGTGGTAGAGGCCGTTCAACGTCCCGACCAGGTCGCTGTGGACGGTGCAGCAGAGGCAGCCGTTCTCCAGCACCATGACCTGATCACTCGACGAGGTAACGAGCTGATGGTCAAGGCCGACCTCGCCGAATTCGTTGACCACGACGACCGTGTTGGCCATGCCCGGCGCCCTCAGCGCCGCATTGATGAGCGTGGTCTTGCCGCTGCCGAGAAAACCGGTGACGAGAGTCACCGGGATGCGACCAGCACTGCTCCGTCGCGTTTGGCTTGCCATGGGATCGGCTCACTCTGGTCCTGGCCCGTCTCAGAACACCTCGCAGCCGGGCAGGCCGCAGGAGATCAGTCGATCGGACGGGAAATTGGTGATGATCTCGCAACCATCCTTGGTCACGACGACCTCCTCCTCGATGCGGGCGGCGCCGGTTCCGTCCTCGGCACCCTTCCATGTCTCGAGCGCGAACACCATGCCCTCCTTGAGCGGGGTGTTCTGGCCGCGGAAACGCTTGGAGAAGATCGGGCGTTCCCACAGCGACAGTCCGACACCGTGGCCGTACTGCAGCAGGAAAGCCTCCGCCTCGTCGCGATAGCCGAAGTCCTGCGCGTCCGGCCATACGGCGGCAACCTCGTCCGGGGTGATGCCGGGACGGATCATGTCGATCGACGCGCTGATCCATTTGGAGGCGGTCTCGTAGGCGTCGATCTGCGCCTTGTTCGGCTCGCCGCAGATGAAGGTGCGGTAGTAGCAGGTGCGATAGCCGTTGTAGGAGTGCATGATGTCGAGGAAGATCATGTCTCCCGGCTGGATCATGCGGTCGGAGAAGGTGTGGGAATGCGGGCGGCCGCGCTGGCCCGACACGGAATTCACGCATTCGACCCGCTCCGAGCCCATGCGGAAGAGCCGGTCGTTGGCGATCGCCACGAGTTCGTTCTCCTTGGTGCCGGGGCGGATGGCGCGGGCGATGTCGACATAGGTGGCGTCGACCATGGCGGCCGCCATCTTGAGGAGTTCGATCTCGTCGGTCGTCTTGATCTCGCGGGCATCGAGCAGCGCCTGCTGGCCGTCGACCACCTCGATGCCTTCGGCCTCGAGCGCCCGGATCATCCCGAGTTCCATGATGTCGATGCCGAGCGGCTCCTTGTCGATGCCGTAATGCACCAGCGCCTTCTTGATCTGGCGGGCGAAATCGCGCGCGACGTTCATGTGCGGCGGGATGGCGCCCTGCATCGTCGTGAGCGGCGCCGCGACGTTGTCGGCGATCCAGGGCGAGGCGATGCGCTTGGCCGGCGGGGCCGGATCCCAGAGGAAGGGCGAGCCTTCGCCCGGACACAGCGCATACCGCATGAACTTGTCGCGCGCCCATTCGCCGATGTGGGTGGCCGTGACGTAGCGGATATTGTCGAAGTTGAAGCAGAGCACCGCGCCGAGACCGGCATGCTTGATGGCCCGCTGGGCACGGGCGAGGCGATCCTTGGAGAGCCGGCTGTAGTCGACGCCCTGCTCCCAGTCCTTCGCCATCTGGCCCCAGGAAGCCGTTGAATACGGGCTGTTGTATTTCATTTTCGTGCGGCTCCTCTGCCTAGTCCATGCACTTTGTCGAAGCGGGGCCTTATGCGAACTCGGCTGCCCAATCCCGGGTTTCCAGTATTGCCTTCAGCCGCGACAGGAACGCCGCGGAATAGGCCCCGTCGAAGGCGCGATGGTCGAAGCTCTGACCGACAATGCCGATCAGACGCGGGGCGACGAACGCGCCCTGCTCAGTCTCCACCACCGCCGGCTTGAGCCGGATCGCGTCCGTCGAAAGGATCGCCACCTGCGGCGCGTTGATGATCGGCGCCGTGAAGGACGTGCCGAACGCGCCGTTGTTGCTGATCGAATAAGTGCCGCCGGCGAAGTCGTCTCCAGTGAGCTTGCCGGTGCGTGCCTTGTCGATCTGGCGCGCGATCGCCTTCGCCAGGCCAGGCAGCGTCAGATCATCGGCGTTACGGACAACCGGCACCACCAGCCCGTTATGCGACAGGTCCACCGCAATGCCGAGATTGACCTCGGAGGCGAGCGCAAGCTGGCTGCCGTCGAACTGGGCGTTGACCTGCGGAAACTCCTTCAGCGCGATGCAGCTCGCCCGTGCGATGAACGGCAGGTAGGTCAGGGAAACGCCGGTCTCCGCCTTGAAAGAGGCCTTGCGCGCCGCACGCACGGTCTCGACCACGGTGTAATCCACCTCGATCGCCTGGAAGACGTGCGGGATCGTCTGCCAGTTTTGCGCCAGCCGCTCGCCGGTACGCTTGCGGATGGTATTGAGCTGCATGACGCTGCCCGGCAACGGAGCGATCGCCACTGGTTTCGGAGATGCCGGAGGAGAGACGACCGGGCCCGCCCCGCCCGTGTCCGGCGCGTCGGCGGGTGCAGGAGCGGCAAGAGCTGCCCGCACGTCCTTCTCGGATATCTTCGAACCGCCGGCCGCCGACACCTGCCTGGCGATCGCTTCGGCATCGAGGCCGTTCTGGGCGATGAGGCGGCGCGCCAGCGGGGTCAGCCGCAGCCCGAGCGGGCCTTTCGCGTTTCCGAACGATTCCGCCGGTGTCGCGACTTCCTCGAACGGCGAGCGCATGGTTGGAACGGGTGCCGGCGAAGGCGTGGCCCGACCATTGGCGGCAGGTGCGGCGGATGGCGCCGCAGCCCGCTGCGGAGTAGAAATCCGCGGCGTAGCGGCCGCCTCGCGCTCCCCGCCGATCACGGCGACCACCGCACCGACCTTGGCGACCTCGCCGGCCTGGACGCGGATGGAGGACAGCTTGCCGGCAGCGGTCGACTGCACTTCCATCGTGACCTTGTCAGTCTCGATCTCGAAGAGGTTGTCGCCTTCCTGGACCTCGGCGCCTTCCGACTTGAACCAGGTCAGGATCTTGCCTTCGGCGACGGTCTCGCCGAGCTGCGGCATGAGGACCTGCGTGCTCATCTTGCCGATCCGTTCATGGTGCGCGCAATGCGCTCGACGATGCGCGGGGCGCTGGGCAGCGCCAAATCCTCGAGGTGGTCGGCGGCGGGCAGCGGGATGTGCGGCGTGGTGATGCGCACGATCGGCCCGTCGAGGTCCCAGAACGCCTCGTCGGCGACGATGGAGGCGATCTCCGCGCCCCAGCCGCACAGGCGCGGATTCTCTTCCACCGTGAACAGCCTTCCGGTCCTGGCGACGGAGTTGAGGATGGTGTTGGTGTCGAGAGGCACCAGCGAGCGCACGTCGATGACCTCGCAGTCGATGCCGTGCTCGGCGGCGAGCGTCTCGGCCGCCTGCAATGCGCGCGGCACCATCAGCGCCAGCGCAAGAATCGTCGCATCCTTGCCGGGACGCAGGATCTTTGCGGTGCCGAGCGTGTCGACGATCTCGCCGTCCGGTACCTCGCCCTTGATGGCATAGAGCGACTTGTGCTCGTGGAAGATCACCGGATTGTCGTCGCGCACGGCCGCCGCCATCAGGCCGATGACGTCGACCGGCGACGACGGCGCCACGACCTTCAGGCCGGGAATCATCATCGTCCAGTTCTCGATCGACTGGGAATGCTGGGCGCCGAACCGTGCCCCGCCACCGTTGCCGGTGCGCACGACCAGTGGGCAGCCGAGCTGGCCGTTGGTCATGTAGCGCAGCTTGGGGAATTCGTTGGCGATGTAGTCGAAGCATACGGCCGCGAAATCGGCAAACATGATCTCGGCGATCGGCCGCAGCCCGGTCATCGCCGCGCCCATGGCGGCGCCGAGAATGGCCTGCTCGGAGATCGGCGTGTCGCGCACGCGCAGCGGCCCGAACTGCTCGTACAGGCCGACCGTGGCCTTGAACACGCCGCCGGCCTTGGCGACGTCCTCGCCGAGGAAAACGACGTTGTTGTCGCGCTGCATTTCCTGGGCGATGCCGCGCGCCACGGCGTCGCGATAGGTCAGTTCCGCCATGACCAGCCCCCATCGGCATAGACGTCGGTGGTGAGGATGTCGTCGGGCGCGGGGGGCGACTCTTTGCACACCTCCGTCGCTTCCTCGACCTTGCGCTTGCTCTCAGCCTCGATGCCCTTGATCTCCTCCTCCGCTATGCCGAATTCGAGAAGGCGGGCGCGGTAGATCTTGACGGGGTCCTTCTCCAGCCATTTCTCCAGCTCGCCGGCCGGACGATATTTGGCCGGGTCGGCGCGCGAATGGCCGGAATGGCGATAGGTCATGCACTCGATGAGCGTCGGCCCCTCGCCCGCCCTCGCCTTGCCGAAAGCGGCCAGTGCGGTGCGATAGACCGCATCCGCGTCGTTGCCGTCGATGACGATGCGCTCGAGCCCATAGGCGGAGGCGCGGTCGGCTGCCGGATGCTCCACCGCGGTGACGTCGCCGATCGGCGTGTATTCCATGTAGAGATTGTTCTCGCAGACGAAGACGACCGGCAGCTTCCAGATGGCGGCGAAGTTGAGGGCCTCGTGGAAGGCGCCGATATTCGTCGTGCCGTCGCCGAAGAAGCAGACCGAAACGTCCTTCTCACCCAGATACTGCGCACGCCAGGCGGCGCCGCACGCAATCGGAAGGTGTGCCCCGATGATGGCGTAGGATCCCATCACGCCGTGCTCGACCGAGGTCAGGTGCATCGATCCGCCCTTGCCGCGCATCAGGCCGTTGTCGCGCAGCATCAGCTCGCCCAGCACCTTCTCCATGGGAACGCCGCGCGCCAGCGTGTGGGCGTGCCCGCGGTAGGTACAGAAGGACTTATCGCCAGGCCGCATGGCCACCGCCATGCCGGCGGCGATCGCCTCCTGGCCGAGCGACAGATGGCTCGTCCCCTTGATCAGGTTCTGGAAGAACAGGTCGTTGGCGCGCTTCTCGCAGTCGCGAATCTCAACCTGGAGGCGAAACATCTCGCGTCTGAGATCGGCGCCGATATCGTCGTTTGTCAGGCCTTGCGAGCCTGATCCATCTTTCTTCTTTGTCATCGCGGATCCACCCTAGAGGCCCGACCATGCCAAAGTCGTTCCGGGGAGACACGGCCCAATATTCTCAAAATGGATAATCGATTGCCGGCCGGCCCGGCCTTCGGAAACCTGATGCGACGGGGAACGGACGGGGCCTTCGAGCCTCTGGCCCTCGCATTGTACAAACTCTCAAAATGAGAATTCGCGGGACTGCACTCTGTTTTGACGGTGTTAGCATCGCCCCTGAATGAGGAGGAGAATTGCCGGTCCCGGCATAACCGGGCGGCGCCATGGGCAAGGGCTTCAGCTTGAGGAGGCTGACGGCCTACCCGCGGAAGCACGTCGTACATTCCTCCCCGTTCCTTGCTTCTGGTTCGCTCTGCGCGACGGGCTTTGTCCGGCGGTGTGTTCGATTGTCCGAACGGCAGCGGCCTTCCCGAGCATGAACTGCAAGGATCGCCGGCGGCGACTTGAACAACACGAAGGGAGGAAACGATGAAAGGCATGTTGACGAAGAGCGCCCTGCTCGCGGTGCTGATCGCGGGCACGGTCGCTGGCACGAGCCACGCGCAGGAGGCCAAGGAGGGGTACAGCGGCAAGCCGCGCACCATTCTGTGGGCATCGACCGACATCCAGTATTCCGACACGTCCCAGTTCAAGAAGGACGGGCCCTACGTCATCGGCTTCTCGAACGCCTCGATCTCCAACGTCTGGCGTGTCGGCCTGCTGCATGCCGTGCAGAAGGCGGCGGCCGACAACAAGGACAAGATCTCGAAGCTGATCATCACCGACGCCAACGACGATGCGGCCAAGCAGGTATCGGACGTGCAGGACATCCTGCAGCGCGGCGTCGACCTGCTGATCGTGTCGCCGGCGACCGCCCAGGAACTCGACCCCATCGTCAGCCAGGCGATGACGCAGGGCGTGCCGGTCGTGCTCGTCGACCGCCGTGTGACTTCCGACAATTTCGTCTCATTCATCACCGCGTCGGACCAGGTGCTGGGCCGCCTCTACGCCCAGTGGATCGTCGAAAAGCTCGGCGGCAAGGGCAACGTCATCATGCTGCCCGGTCTCGCCGGCGCCAGCCCGGCGGAAATCCGCATCGCCGCCGCCAAGCAGGTCTTCGCCGAATATCCGGACATCAAGATCATCGACATGCAGTACACCGAGTGGAGCCCGGTCAAGGGCAAGCAGGTGATGGCCGCACTGCTGCAGAAGCACGGCAAGGCCATCGACGCCGTGTGGTCGGACTCGGGCCTCCAGGCATCGGGTGCGCTCGAGGCCTTTGTCGAGGCCGGGTGGGAAGACGGCACGATTCCGCCGATCACCTGCGCCGATCTCAACGGCTGCATCAAGCAGGCCGTGCAGCACAAGGTGCCGGTGCTCAACTTCGACTATCCGCCGGCTATGGGCGGCGTCGCGGTGCAGGTTGCGCTCGACGTTCTGGCCGGCAAGCCGGTGCCGAAGATCTACGCGGTGAATTCGGACATCTCGATCTCCAAGGGCGACGAGACCACGTCGGTCAAGGCCGATCGCTGGGCCGAGGACTATGCGCGGCTGGACAGGTCCAACGATCTGATCCTGTCGACCGGGCTCGGCTCCGATTACGATCCGACGACGTTCAAGGTCGACTATCCGCAATGAGGACAGCCGGCGTCGCCGCGGCACGGTGGCGGCGCCCGGTTCGAGGCCGGCTTTCGAGATTCCGGAGCCGGCCAACCACCGTTGGCCGCGCGACACCGGCTGCGGCGGGCGTCGTCTCGGCCTCGCTGTCGCGGATGGCTCTCGAGCGTGACGATATCGGGCCGGGTGCCCCGAAGTGCTTCTATTGCCTGACCCGCGGCGCGTCCGAGCCGGCGTCCGCCCGCAAGGTCCGGTTCGCGGGCGGTGTCGCGCAGACATAGCGGGCTTCGCGCTGGCCCGGATCGATCAGGCACCCGAACGGCAAGCGGCCCAGACGCGTACCGGCCGCCTTTGTGATAACGGAGGCAGACGATGATAGTTTTTCCTGCGGAGGATCACACGTTGCACCGCATGACGGACTATGAGCTGCTGCGCATAATCAATTTCCTCGAGCGCATCCGCACACCATACGACGAGAAGCTCCGGAATGCCGATCCGGATCCGGTATGGAACATCGTCCTGTTCCTGATGAAGAGCCATCTGCGCGGCGACGTCGTCACCATGTCTTCTCTCGCCCTGGTGTCGCAAATCCCGTTCGCCAGCGCGATGCGCCGCATCCACCGCCTCATCGAGGACGGCGACATCGAGAAAAGGCAGCGAAATCCGGGCGGCAAATCCTACAATCTCGTGCCGAGCCAACGGCTCAAATCGAACTTCATTTCCTATGCGATGAAAGTGAAGGTGCTGCTCGCCGAGACTTTCGGCCTGGGTGCCGGCAATGCCAACGTCGACGATTACTATTTCGGCGGCTCCTACATCGTCGACCAGATCATCCCGCCGCTGAAGATCATGGAGAACCGCAATTCGCCGACGCAGGACCTGCGCTTCCTGCTCAACGACGACAATTATTTCGAAGCCATGCGGAACATGTGGTCGGATTTCCGCAGCAAGCTGTCGTCCCGTAAGAACTTCAAGCTTCTGGCCTTGCCCGAGCTGCACGAAGAGCTCTTCCGCAACGCCCGGCGCAGGGAAAGCGAATACGACGTCATCTGCATCAACATCCCCTGGCTCGGCGAAGCGGTAAAGGGCGGCATCGTGCAGCCGCTCGGCGAGTATCTGCGCGACAGCAACCTGAACCCGCTCGATTTCCACCCCAACATCTGGAACACCGGGCATTGGGGCGGGCAGCAATACGGCGTGCCGATCTACTCCACGATCGAAACGCTCGCCGTGCGCAAGGATCTGTTCGAGCAGCACAAGCTGCATTCGCCCACCACCTTCGACAAGGTGCTGGAAGCCGGCCGGGAGTTGCACAACCCCAGGCGCGGCATGCAGGGAATCGTGTGGAACGCGGCGAAAGGCATGCCGGTCGCCCACTCCTTCATGTTCTTCATGGGCTGCTGCGGGGTGCCGGTGATTAACGCGCCGATGTCGCGCGTCGCCTTCGACTACAACAACATGACCGGCGAAATGTACCGCCCGCGCGTGCTGAGCGAGCAGGGCTTTCGCACGCTCGACTACATGCGCCAGCTTCTTGCCATCTCGCCGCCCGACATCCTGCTGATGGATTGGAACCGCGCACTCGACTGCTTCATGCTGGGCCGCGCGGCAATGATCTACTGCTGGACCATGCGCGCCTCGCGCTTCGAATACGACATCCATTCCGTGGTGAAACGCAAGGTCGAATACCTGCCGCACCCGCACGGACCAGGGGGTGCGACGGTCAGCCCTATCGGCGGTTTCCTGCTTGCCATCCCCGCCGGCCTGCCGCCGGAGCGGTCCAAACTCGCATTCGAGTCGATCTCGTGGATGGCCTCGCCCGCCGCCATGAAGGAGCATGTCAAGAACGGCATTCCGGTCGCACCCCGTTTCTCGGTCACCGCGGATCCGGAAGCCGCGGCGACGACGCCGATCGTGCGCTTCGCCGACCGGCTGGCCAAGCAGAACAAGCTGCACACATGGCAGCGCCCGCCGATTCCGGAATATGCGGTGGTCGAGCACATCCTCGGCGAGGAAATCTTCGCAGCGCTCAACGGCGAGCTGACCGATCGCGAAGCGCTGGAGCGCAGCCAGAATCGAATCGACAAGGTGATGCGCGACGCCGACCACTACTGATCATCATCTGTCGCTCTCCACTTCCAGCGCCACCGCCGGTGACGCCGCTTTCAGGAAGTGGCAAGCCGGTCGCTACGGCCGGAACGAGTATCGCAATGAGCCGACTGCCAACCTTGCCGAAGGCGATCAAGTTGCGGGGCACGACCCGACTACCGGCCGTCGCGCGATCCGCTGCGAAAATCGCTAGCGCGACCAGGTCTCGGCGTCGATCACACGGTCGTGGATCGATTACTGGTCCTTCTTGAACAAATCCTGGAAGATGAGCGGACCCCAAGTGCGGCCGCGTGCGTGCACCAGCGCGCCACCCTCGTTGAGCTTTCCCAGCTTGACGGGTGCGAACCCGAGCTGTTTGGCCAAATCCGCCACGGGAGCGATCGCGTCCTCGTCGTCACCAGACAGAAAAACGACCCGGTGGCCGCCCTCGACGATCGGATCGGCAGCCAGGGTGGCGGCAACCAGGTGATTGAAACCTTTCACGAGCCTGGCGCCGGTGAACGCCTTGGCGACGAAGGCGGAGGACGGGAGGCCGTCCAGCTCTTCAGGAAGAACGCCAAACGTGTTCGTCGCGTCGATGACCGTCTTGCCTTCCCAGCTCGGCAGGGCCTTCGCCACCTCGCGGTGCTCCCAGAACGGGACCGCCAGGATGATCGTGTCGGCCTCGAGTGCATCGCGCAGCGACTTGGCGACGACCCTGGGTCCAATCGCCAGAGCCTCTGGCGCCAACGCCTCGGGCGGCCGGCGGCTCGCGACGGTCACGTCGATGTTCTTACGGGCGAAGGCGTGGGCGAGGGCCTGGCCTATCTTGCCGAATCCTATGATCGCATAGCTCATGATATTTCTCCGATCCGTGTTGATGTGTGAACGTCCGCCGCGAACACTTCCGGCGATCCGGCGCGATTTCAAATGGCCGAGAAGCCGCCGTCGACAGCCAGTTCCACCCCGTTCACGAAGCTCGAATCGTCGGACGCAAGAAACAGCGCGGCCGCTGCGATTTCCTCAGGAAGACCCATCGTTCCACGCGGGATCAGGGATTCGAACATCTGCTTCGCTTCGGCGGTGAGAACCTGGTCCTGCATCGGTGTGGCGATCGGCCCCGGGTGCAGCACGTTCACCCGGATATTCCTGCCCTTCAGCTCATTGAGCCAACCGCGTGCGAATGCGTGCAACGTCGCCTTGCTCGCCGCATACACGCTGTAACCAGGAAAGCCTTTGAGCGAAGCAACGGACCCGGTCATGAAGATCGATCCGCCGTCGTTGAACAGCGGCAACGCCTTCTGGACCGTAAACAGCGTGCCGCGCGCATTCAGGTTGAAGGTCGCATCGAAGTGCTGCTCGGTAATCTCACCCAGCGGGACGCCTGCGCCCACGCCGGCGCTCGCATACAGGATGTCGATCCTGCCCTTTTCCCGCTTGACCGTGTCGAACAGGCGATCGAGGTCGTCGAGATTGGACGCGTCGCCGCGCACGCCGGTCACGTTCCGGCCGATCAGCTTGACGGCCTCATCCAGCGCCTCCTGCCTCCGGCCCGTGATGAAAACATAGGCTCCCTCCTCAACGAACCGGTTCGCGCTTGCCAGCGCCATGCCGCTCGATCCACCCGTGATGACTGCAACCTTACCCTCAAGCTTTCCCATGACTTATCCTTTGCTCCGTCCTTGGTCTTTCGGGGACGCCCCCGAGAACCTCAACATGGGTCCGCCGGAGTCAGGCGTTGAGTGCGGAAGCGCGCACATCGGTGGTGCGAAATCGATCCGGCTGCACGACTGACGCCGGCGGTTATTGAGTAGAAAACTAGCAAAACCTACACGGCTGTGGGATCGTTTCTGCACCCGCAGCGTCCAACAAGAGGTGAATGACGCTGCAACGACTTGAGAATAATCCACCGATTCTGAGATTTGTCAAAGCCGTTGTTCTAGCTTTGTTCGAGTTTGCAGGTGAGAATGATGCGGGTGTCTCTCACAGCCGCCGGCAGATGTCGGCCTTATCGTCAAAATCGCTTCCTGAAGCCCAAGACCGAAGCGACCGATAGCATCTGTGCATAGAGTGCTGCCGCGACCATTGAATGACCGAAGGCACATAGCGGCTATCGCTGCGCACCTGTCAGCGGTTGTCACCAGCATGACACGCACGCGGAGTGGGTCGTGGACCAGGTTGGCCCAGCGCTGTAGCGTGGTTGCGCGGGGGGGATTTGAACCTACGTCTTCACGGTTGCAGACCCTCAGAGTACTTCATGCAATCGCACGTTAGCTCTTACGCGCTGGACGTTAGTGTCGGTAGAATTATTTGCAGATGACAGAGTGATGCGAGAACTATCGACCACTATCGCTGGGAAAAGGTCGCATATAATCCGCCACGCTATCCTGCTTTACTCCACAGTACTCCCCGTCATTCCCACTCGATTGTGCCGGGTGGCTTGCTGGTCACGTCGTAGACCACCCGGTTGATGCCGCGCACCTCGTTGATGATGCGCGTCGCCGTGGCGCCGAGGAAACCCATGTCGTAGTGGTAAAAATCCGCGGTCATGCCGTCGACCGAGGTGACGGCGCGCAGGGCGCAGACGAATTCGTAGGTGCGGCCGTCGCCCATGACGCCGACCGTCTGCACGGGAAGCAGAACAGCGAAAGCCTGCCAGATGGCGTCGTAAAGGCCGGCCTTGCGGATCTCGTCCAGATAGATCGCGTCGGCCTCGCGCAGGATGTCGAGCTTTTCGCGGGTCACCCCGCCGGGGCAGCGGATCGCCAGCCCCGGTCCCGGGAACGGATGGCGGCCGATGAAATGCTCGGGCAGGCCGAGTTCCTTGCCCAGCGCCCGCACCTCGTCCTTGAACAGCTCGCGCAGCGGCTCCACCAGCTTCATGTTCATGCGCTCGGGCAGGCCGCCGACATTGTGGTGGCTCTTGATCGTCACAGACGGACCGCCGGAGAAGGACACGCTCTCGATCACGTCGGGATAGAGCGTGCCCTGGGCGAGGAAATCGGCACCGCCCAGCTTCTTCGCCTCCTCCTCGAACACTTCGATGAACAGCCGGCCGATCGTCTTGCGCTTCTTCTCGGGATCGCTCTCGCCTTCCAGCGCCGAGACGAACCGGTCGGCGGCGTCGACCATGATCAACGGCAGATTGTAGTGCTCGCGGAACATGGCGACGACATTCTTCGCCTCGTCCTTGCGCATCAGTCCATGGTCGACGAGGATGCAGGTGAGCTGATCGCCCACCGCCTCGTGGATCAGCAGCGCCGCCACGGAGGAATCGACGCCGCCCGACAGCGCGCAGATCACCTTGCCCTTGCCGACCTGGGCGCGGATGTCGGCGACGGCCTTGTCGCGATAGGCCGACATCGTCCAGTCGCCCTCGATGCCGGCGACGCCGTGGACGAAGTTGCGCAGGAGCTTCGCGCCGTCCGGCGTATGCACCACTTCGGGGTGGAACATCAGGCCGTACATCTTCTTCTCGACATTGCCGAAGACGGCGAAGGGGGCGCCCTCGGAGCGGCCGAAAATCTGGAACCCGTCGGGCAGCGAGATCACCCGGTCGCCATGGCTCATCCACACCTGGTGGCGCTGACCGGTCGCCCACAGGCCGTCGAACAGCGGGCAGTCCTTCTCGACCTGGACGAAGGCGCGGCCGAACTCGCGATGGTCCGACGCCTCGGCGACGCCGCCCATCTGCACACACATCGCCATCTGGCCGTAGCAGATGCCGAGCACGGGAATGCCCGCCTCGAAGACGACCTGCGGCGCGCGCGGCGACCCCGCCTCATGCGTCGAGGCCGGCCCGCCGGACAGGATCACCGCTTTCGGCTCGATGCGCTTGAACGCCGCCTCGGCCGACTGGAACGGCACGATCTCGGAATGCACCCCTGCCTCGCGCACCCGGCGCGCGATGAGCTGGGTGACCTGGCTGCCGAAATCGATGATGAGGACGGTGTCGGTGTTCTTCATGGCGGGCATTTAATGAAAGAAACGCTCCTGCGCAACGCCGATCTGCCTTCCGCCGCGGTCCGGCTTTGCCGGTCAGCCGGCGAGAAGCCCGTCGCCGATCGCCGCCTCGAGCCGGCCGACCGCCTCCGCCAGCCGCTCGTCGATGACATGCAGGTTTCCGTCCAGTCGCCGACATGCCGAAGCTCGGCCTTGCCGTCGGAAATGCCGCGCAGCGCCACCAGCGGCAGGGAAAACACCTGGCAGGCGCGCAGCACCGCGAACGTTTCCATATCGACCATGTCCTCGGGGATGGCATCGTAGGCCGCGCCCGAGATGATCGTGCCGCCGGTGGAGAGTGTCGCCTCGCCGATGCCGGGAATGCGCAGGGCAAGTGGCACCGTCGCTGGAAGGTCCAGGAACGGGGTGACGCCTTTGGGGAAGCCGAGGGGCGAAGCGTCGATGTCGCGGTAACACACCGAAACCGCCTGGTAGACCTCCGTCTGCTCGAGCGAGCGGCTGCCGGCGGAGCCGAGCGAGACGACAAGGTCGGGCAGCGTGCCGGCCGCCTCAAGCCGTGCCAGCGCCGCGCCCAGGCGTATGCCGGCTTCGACAGGACCGACGCCGGTCATCAAAGGCACGAACAGGCGCCGCAGATGCGGCCCGTACTCGGCCTCCGCCGCCATGACGAAGAGGAGTCTTTTGCCGCCCAGCGCCGTCAGCCGCACCATCGCTCAGCCCTCGATGCCCTGTCGTCCCGTCACGGTCATCATCGTGCCGGTCATGGTGGCAATCAGCCTGGCCTCGCCGTCGGCGGCAAAGGCATAGGCCTGGCCGTCGGCGACGACGATGGTGCGGCCGGGTTTCGTCACGGATCCGCGGAACAGGAAGCGCTCGCCCTTGCCGGGCGCCAGCAGGTTGACCTTGAACTCGATGGTCAGCACCGCCGCGTTTTCCGGCATCAGCGAAAAGGCGGCATAGCCGCAGGCCGAATCGAGCGCCGCCGAGATGATGCCGGCATGCAGGAAGCCGTGCTGCTGGGTGAGCGCGGCGGAAAACGGCATCTCGATCTCGACCGTTCCGGGCAGCACGCTGGTCAACTCGGCGCCGATGGTCGTCATCGCCTGCTGGCGCGCGAAGGAGGCGCGGACGCGCTCCTCGAAATCCGTGTTGGGAACGATCTTTGCCGACATCGCTTCTCGACCTCCGGATGCCGGTTATCGCAGAGCCGGCAGTATCGGGCAATGCTCCTGCTGCAGTGCAGCAAAATAAGGGCGGAGCCGCGTCAGACCCGGCGCGACAAGGCGGCGAAAAAGAAACCGTCGGTGCCGCTGCGCAGCGGCGAAAGAACGATGCCGCGATCCCTGTCGATGCGCGCCGCGCCGGTCTTCCCCGGCAATCGCCCGGCGAACAGCGCCTCGTGGTCGAGGGGTGCGAAATCCGGATTCGCATCAAGGAAGCGGCCGATCTGGTCGTGGTTCTCGTCGCGGAACACCGAGCAGGTGATATAGACCAGCCTGCCGCCCGGCTTCACATATGCCTTGGCGTTTTCGAGAATTTCGGCCTGCTCGGCCTTGCGGACGTCGAGTTGCCTGGCGGTCAGCCGCCATTTGGCATCCGGCCGGCGGCGCCAGGTGCCGCTGCCCGTGCACGGCGCATCGATCAGCACCAGATCCATCCTGCCGGCGAGCCTGGCGACTTCGGCCGGCTTGGCCAGCACCTGGATGTTGCGGGCGTCGGACCTGCGGATGCGGTCGAAGATCGGCGCCAACCGTGCCTTCTCCGCATCATGGGCGAAGATCTGTCCCCTGTTGTCCATCGCCGCCGCCAGCGCCAGGGTCTTGCCGCCGGCGCCGGCGCAGAAATCGAGCACCTGCATGCCGGGCTGCGCCGACGCAAGCTCCGCGGCGACCTGCGAGCCCTCGTCCTGCACCTCGAACCAACCCTTTCGGAAAGAGGGCTCGGCCTGCACATTGGGATGACGGCCGTCGCCGGCGATCGGGGGAATGCGCAGGCCCGACTGCGCCAGCTTCGTCGCCGCCGCACTGGTTTCGGCCAATTCGGCCAGCACGCGCGGTCTATCGGAAAGCAGCGTGTTGACGCGCAGGTCGAGCGGAGGACGGGCGGCGAGCGCGCCGGCCTCGTCCACCCAGTCGCCGCCGAAGCTGCGTTCCAGCAACGGTTCGCACCAGTCGGGGATGTCTGCCCGGACCGCGGACGGCGCATCGCCGGCCTGTCGCGCGGCAAAGGCCTGCAGTTCGTCCGCGTCGAGCGGCGCCGGCGCGAAGCGGTCGCCCTCCAGCGCACGATTGATGCTCTCCGGCGTCTCGCCCCATTCGAGCAGCAGCGCACCGAAGGCGAGCGCCCGCGGCGTATCGGCATCGAACAGCCAGGCGGCGGAGCGCCTGCGGCGCAGCGCGTCATAGACGATGTTGCCGATCGCGGCGCGGTCGCCGGCCCCGGCAAAACGATGCGAAAGGCCCCAGTCCTTCAACGCGTCCGCCACCGGCCGATGCCGCCGCCCGATGTCGTCCAAAACTTCGATGGCTGCCGCCAGCCTGCCGCCAAGTCGCATATCGTCGATCCCGCCTTCGGTGAACCCGAATGGGCGCTTGTTACAGACGCAAGCAAGGTTTCACAAGCCGTCGCGGGCGCGCCGCGCCTGCCATTCCGGACGCAGCATCGACAGGATCATCTCGTCGCGGAACACCCCGCCGAAAAAGGCGCTGCCGCGCGCGATGCCTTCCTCAGCGAAACCCGCAGCGACATAGGCCCTGCGGGCGCGAAGATTTTCCGGAAAGGCGCCGATCCACAGCCGGTGCGCATCGGTCTCCTCGAACACGGCGTCGATAGCGCGGCGAAGGATAAGGGAGCCGTGGCCTTGCCCCGGTTCGACCACCGCCAGTCGCTTGACGCAGGTGACTTTTGCCGGCGAGGCCCAGTCCCTAATCAGGGCGAAGCCGACCGGCCTTCCTGCGATCTCGCCGATGAAATAGCGATAGGCGGGATCGGCGAAAGCTGCGGCATGGGTGTCCGCTTCCCAGCGGCCGACCAGAGTCTCGTAGCCCGGCAGGCGCTCGGTCGCCATGATGAAAGGGATGTCCGCGGGGTTTGCACGACGCAGCGTGAAGCCTTCGGCTGTCCCGCGGCTCAAGCGACGCTCAGGCGGTCTGTTCATACGGATTGAAGAGTTTGACGCCGGTCGGCTCGAAGTGCCTGATGTTGCGGGTGACGAGCGTCAGATCGTGTTCGAGCGCCGTCGCGGCGATCAGAAGGTCCGGATTTGTATGACGCAAGTCGTATGTCAGCGGTCCCCACATCCGCATGGTACCGATTGCGATCGGCGGTATGCGGCCGTCGTAATCTTCCAAAATGGTTTCCAGCCAATCACGATAGCCGGCAGCACGATTCGTATCTTGCCGTTCCAGTTTTCGAACGCCGCGCGAAATCTCGCCGACAGCGACACCGCTGATGAAGATTGGTCGTTCCGGAACCGATGTCATCCACGAAATTACGTCCGGATGCGGACGAGCCTTGAAGCTCTCCGACAAAACCATCGTATCGATCAAGAACATGGCTCAGTCGAGATCAATGTCGCGGTATTCGGAAGGGTATTGGTCCCGATCATCGAAGATATCCTCCATGCCCTCCGGCAGTTTCGGGGCGCTAAGGATATGCTCGACAAACGTCTTCTTTGGCTTCGGCGCCCTGTGGCGCAGCCGTTCGTATTCCTCCGCCGACAAAACCACCACCGCGTCGACACCGCGCTTGGTGACATGCCGCGGCTCGCCGCGCTGCGCGGCCTCGACCACGGCGGAAAACTTGCTCTTGGCGTCCTGAAGCGTCCAGACCTTCCCCATGGAAATCTCCATCCGGCTAGATCGTAGGCTAGCCGGATAGCTGCTTCAAGGCCGAGGCCACAATGCAAAAAGGCCGGAGACGTGCCCCGGCCTTTCCCATTGATCCTTCGAACCGCCTTTCGGCGGCCGGGTGGATTACGCGGCTTCGCGTAAGGATTCGCTGCCGATGTCGAAGCGGTCGGCGTTCATCACCTTGGTCCAGGCCGCCACGAAATCCCTGGCGAACTTTTCATTCGAGTCCGCCGTGGCATAGACTTCCGCGTAGGCGCGCAGTTGCGAATGCGAGCCGAAGATCAGGTCGATGCGCGTGCCGGTCCACTTGGGAGCACCGGTCTTGCGGTCGCGACCTTCATAGACGCCGTCGGAGCCTGCCAGCGGCTGCCACTGCGTGCCCATGTCGAGCAGGTTGACGAAGAAGTCGTTCGTCAGCGCTCCGACCTTGTCGGTGAAGACGCCGTGCCTGGAGCCGCCATGATTGGCGCCGAGCACGCGCAGGCCACCCAGCAACACCGTCAGCTCCGGCCCGGTCAGCGTCAGCAACTGAGCCTTGTCCACCAGGGCTTCCTCGGGCTTCATGAACTGAAGCTTGCCGCTGTTGGTGTAGTTGCGGAAGCCGTCGTAACGGGGTTCCAGCGGCGCGAAGGACTGGACGTCCGTCTGCTCCTGCGAGGCGTCGGCGCGTCCCGGCGTGAACGGCACCTTCACCTCGACGCCGGCATCCCTGGCGGCCTTCTCGACCGCGGCCGAGCCGGCGAGCACGATCAGGTCGGCGAGCGAAACCTTCTTGCCGAACTCCTTCTGGATCGCTTCCAGCTTTGCAAGCACGGTCTGAAGCTGCGCTGGCTCATTGACCTCCCAGTCCTTCTGCGGTGCAAGCCGGATGCGCGCGCCGTTGGCGCCGCCGCGCTTGTCGGAACGGCGGAAGGTCGAGGCCGAAGCCCAGGCGGTGGAGACCAGTTGCGACACCGACAAGCCGGAGGCGAGAATCTTCTCCTTCAGCGCGGCGACGTCCTGCTCGCCGATCAGTTCATGGTCGACGGCCGGGATCGGGTCCTGCCAGATCAGCGTCTCCTTGGGAACGAGCGGGCCGAGATAGCGGACGCGCGGACCCATGTCGCGATGCGTGAGCTTGAACCAGGCGCGGGCGAAGGCGTCGGCGAACTGGTCCGGGTTCTCGTAGAAGCGCCGCGAGATCTTTTCGTATTCCGGGTCGAAGCGCAGCGAAAGGTCCGTCGTCAGCATGGTCGGACGGTGCTTCTTCGACGGATCGAAGGCGTCCGGAATGGACGTCTCGCCGCTCTTGGCCACCCACTGCTTGGCGCCGGCCGGGCTCTTCGTCAGTTCCCATTCGTTCTCGAACAGGTTCTTGAAGAAGAGGTTGCTCCATTTGGTCGGCGTCTGCGTCCAGGTGACTTCCGGGCCGCCGGTGATGGCGTCGGCGCCGACACCGGTGCCATGCTTGCTCTTCCAGCCAAGACCCTGGTCCTCAAGCGCGCCGCTTTCCGGCTCCGGGCCGACCAGCGACGGGTCGCCGGCGCCGTGCGTCTTGCCGAAGGAATGGCCGCCGGCGATCAGCGCGACGGTCTCCTCATCGTTCATGGCCATGCGGAAGAAGGTCTCGCGGATATCCCTGGCCGCCGCGACCGGATCCGGATTGCCGTTCGGACCTTCAGGGTTCACATAGATCAGGCCCATCTGCACGGCGCCGAGCGGTTCGGAAAGCTGGCGCTCGCCGCTGTAGCGCTCGTCGCCCAGCCAGGTGCCCTCCGGCCCCCAGTAGAGTTCTTCGGGCTCCCACACGTCGACGCGGCCGCCGGCGAAGCCGAAGGTCTTGAAGCCCATCGATTCCAGCGCGACGTTGCCGGCGAGGATCATGAGGTCGGCCCAGGAGATTTTGCGACCGTATTTCTGCTTGATCGGCCACAGCAGCCGGCGCGCCTTGTCGAGATTGGCGTTGTCCGGCCAGGAGTTGAGCGGCGCGAAACGCTGCTGGCCGGCGCCGGCGCCGCCGCGGCCATCGGTGATGCGATAGGTGCCGGCGCTATGCCAGGCCATGCGGATCATCAGGCCGCCGTAATGGCCGAAGTCGGCCGGCCACCAATCCTGCGAGTCGGTCATCAAGGCGTGCAGGTCCTTGACGACCGCATCGAGATCGAGGCTCTCGAACTCCTTGGCGTAGTCGAAATCCCTGCCCATCGGATCCGACAGGGTGGAATTGTGATGCAGCACCTGGACGTCCAGGTGATCCGGCCACCAGTCGCGGTTTTTTCTGCCTGCGGGCGTGTGCGCGACCGGGCATTTGCCCGCGCCCTTGTCGTCCGTCTTCGCGTCCATGGCTTCTCCTGCCTCCCTCGTCTGGGTGGGTTCTTGCTGAATCATCGACCAGACGCAGGGCGCGGATGGCCGAGCGATCTGGAACCGTTCCAGACTAGGCCCTTGCGACGATAATGACAAATTGCCTTTCCTGATTTTTCCGATAACTTCTCCTTATGACAAACCTGACCATCCGGCAGATGCTGTATTTCGACGCGCTGGCGCAGACGCTGCATTTCGGCCGGGCCGCCGGGCTTGCCGGGGTGACGCAGCCGGCGCTGTCCTCGCAGATCGCCGAGATGGAGGAACGGCTGGGCTGCCGGCTGTTCGAGCGCGGCGGCCGCTCGGTGCGTTTGACCGAGGAGGCGGTCGCGCTGCAGCCGCGCATCGAGGCGATCCTGGCGCAGATTCGCGAGGTCGAGACGCTGGCGCGGCGCGGCAGGCGGACCATGCAGGGGCGTTTCCGGCTCGGCATGATTCCGACGGTGGCGCCCTACCTGCTGCCGCAGGTCCTGCCGGAGCTGAAGACGCGCTTTCCCGAGCTGCAGCTGGAACTGCGCGAGGCCGTCACCATGTCGCTGGTGTCGGAGACGGCCGCCGGCCGCATCGACGGTTTTGTCGCGGCACTGCCGCTCGAGCATCCGGGGCTGGTGACGGAAAGCCTGTTCGAGGACCGGTTCTTCCTTGCCGTGCCGGAGCAGGACGCCGATTTCGTCGCGCCGCCGGTGCCGCCGGAAAGCCCGGCGCTGGAGCGGCTGATGCTGCTGGAAGAAGGGCATTGCCTGCGCGATCAGGCGCTGAAGATTTGCGGCAGCGTGCGGCCGACCGCCCTTTCCAACTACGGTGCCACCAGCCTGACGACGCTGCTGCAGATGGTCGGGCACGGACTCGGCGTGACCCTCATCCCCGAAATGGCGGCCGAGCCGAGCCGGTCCATCCGCGACCTTAAGATCGTGCCCTTCGCCGAGCCGATGCCGTCGCGCGAGATCGCTTTGGCCTGGCGCAGGAACAGCCCGCGGCAGGAGGAATGCCGCGAACTCGCCGGCATTCTGCGCGGATTGCGGGAAACGGTGATGTCGTGATCCAGGAAGCGCAGGGGACAGTTTACTTTCTTTCCGCAGAAAGGCGGAGGCACTTCAAGGCTGGTGCTAGCCGGAAAAAAGTAAACTGTCCCCGGCACTTAACTCGCGCTCGCCCCCACCTTTCCGACAATCTCCGCCAGCGCCGCCTGATCCGCCGCGTCGCGCTGCCGCCGCGACGCCACCAGGCAGGCCTGCGAGCGCAGGATCACGCCGTCGGACAGGATTTTCAGATGGTTGGCGCGCAGCGTCGAGCCGGTCGAGGTGATGTCGACGATGATGTCGGCGGAGCCGGCCGCCGGCGCGCCTTCCGTGGCCCCGAGGCTTTCGACGATGCGGTAGACCTGTATGCCGTGCTTGCCCGAGAAGAACTGCTGGGTGAGCCGCCAGTATTTCGTGGCTATGCGCAGCCGCCTTCCGTGGCGCTGGCGGAAATCGGCGGCGACGTCGTCGAGATCGCTCATCGTATCGACGTCGAGCCACACCTCCGGCACCGCCACCACAACGTCTGCATGGCCGAAGCCGAGCCGTGCCGCGATCTCCATGCGGGCGTCCCAGTCGGCGCGGCTCTCGCGCACAAGATCCTCGCCGGTGATGCCCAGGTCGACATTGCCCTGGCCGAGTTCGCCGGCGATCTCGGAGGCCGACAGGAAGGCGATCTCGATGTCGGCGCGGCCTTCGACACGCGCCCGGTATTTTCGCTCGTCGCCGGGCAGGCTGACGGCCAGGCCGGCGGCGGCGAGCAGTTCCAGCGCCTGCTCGCGCAGCCGGCCTTTCGAGGGAATGGCGAGGGTGAGGGTCATGTTGTACTTCCGGCCGCGCCAATTTGCAGCGCGCCCGCCCCCTCCACCACGCTACGCGTGGTCTCCCTCCCCCTTGCAGGCAGGGCAATCGCATATGAAGCTACCCCCACCCCTAACCCCTCCCCACAAGGGGGAGGGGGACTGGCTTGCATTTCCGGCAGGCGCCAATCGTTGATGGTTTTGCTCTGCAAAGCGGCCGCGAAGTTCCCCTCCCCCTTGTGGAGAGGGGTTAGGGGTGGGGGTGTAAGGCGACCGAGTTGCGTGCCGTTTGTCATATGCACTTCCCCCGCTTCGCAGGGGAGGATCCGAGGCAGTGGCCTGCCGCATCGCTTGGCGGAGGGGGCGCGTCGACGTCTCCAGCCAATCTGACCTCCCGGTTCACTGCCCACCTCCCCGCAGCGCCTCGATGCGGTCGAGCCAGACGGAGAAGCCGACGCCGGGGATCGGCGCGGCGGCGCCGAGCAGGGTGAGCAGCCGGTCGTAGCGGCCGCCGCCGGCGAGCGGCTGGCCAGCACCGGAGGTGGCGATCTCGAACACCATGCCCGTATAATAGTCGAGCGGGCGGCCGAACGCCGCGTCGTAGGTGACGTTGCCGATCGCCTGTCCTTCCACGGCCCTGGCGCGCGCCTTGAACAGGTCGAGCGCCGTGTCGAGGTAAAGCTCGGACTCGTCGGCGAAGCGCGCCAGCGTATCGGTGGCATCGGCAAGCGGCACGCGGATCGCGAGGAACTTTTTCAGCGCGGCGAAAGCCTCTTCCGACAGGCGCACCGCGCCGAGTTCGGCCTTTTCGATGAGGCGGCGCGCGATGTCGTCCGGCGTGCGGCCGGCGGACGGCGCCAGGCCGTGCTCCTCCATGGTCCGGCCGATATGGGCGGCCAGCGCCTCGCGGTCGCGCGCCGCCACCAGGCGCGCCGCCGGCTGGCCGAGGCCGCGCTTGCGCTGCGGATTGGCGAGATCGGCAAGGGCGGCGGCAAGCTGCTCCGGCGCGCCGAAGGCGCGCGCCAGCCGCTTCTGCCAGCCGCGCGGCAGGCCGAGGGCCGCCAGCACCGCCTCGAACACCGCCTGGTCGCCCAGCGTCACGGCAAGCCTCGCATCGGGCAGCGCCTGCCCGAGCAGGGCATGCGCGTCGGCGATCAGCCGGGCGTCGGCGGCGGCCGTGTCGGGATCGCCGAGATCCTCGATGCCGGCCTGGAAGAACTCCGCCCGGCCTTCGCGGCGCTGTCGAAAGACCTCGCCGAGATAGCCGTAGCGGCGCGGCGTGCCCGACTGGGTGCGGATGTGGTCGAGGCAGACCGGGATGGTGAATTCGGGGCGCAGGCAGAGCTGCTCGCCGGTCTCGCTCTCGGTGAGAAAAATGCGGCGGCGCAGGTCCTCGCCGGCCATGTCGAGGAACGGGTCGGCCGGCTGCAGGATGGCGACGTCGACGAGATCGGCGTTGCGCTCGGCGAACAGGGTCTTGATGGCGACGGCGAGGGTCATGGGCACCTCTCCCCCCTCTCGGGGGAGGTGTCGCCAAAGGCGACAGAGGGGGTTGTCGCGGCCGCGCTCGACGCCCTCCCTCCCCCTTGAGGGGAGGGTCCGGCCGAAGGCCGGGGGTGGGGTCGCAGCGGCAGTGCGCGACGGCCCCTGCTTCGATGCAAGATCAGGTCGAGCGCTGCCGCACGTACCCCACCCCCGGCCTTCGGCCGGACCCTCCCCTCAAGGGGGAGGGAGGGCGTCGGCGCTCCTTCGCACCCCCCTCTGTCCTGCCGGACATCTCCCCCGCAAGGGGGGAGATCGGCCGACCGCTTGGGTTTCGCCAATCGCCAGCGTTGCAGAAAGGGCGGCGTTGTCGAAGCTGCCGATCTCCCCCCTTGCGGGGGAGATGTCCGGCAGGACAGAGGGGGGTGCGAAGGAGCGCGCACCCTAGCCGCCATTAGTCCGGTCGACGGCCTGCGCGTCGAGCACTTTTCGCACTGCATCGACAAGCTCGGCTTCCGGCACCGAAAACTGCGCCGGGCGGCCTTCGCGCCAGGCGGCATTGTCGGCGATTTCCTTCGACAACTGCTCGCCGAGCGCCATGTCCTTGATCTGCACCTGCGCTAAAGCCCGCTCGTCGCCGCCCTGGATCACCACGCAGGGCGCGCCGCGCCGGTCGGCATATTTCATCTGCGGCTTCATGCCGGAGCCGCCGAGATACATTTCGGCGCGGATGCCGGCCTGGCGCAGCGAGGAAACCATCTTCTGGTAGCGGCCGAGGCTTTCCGTGTCGCGGTCCATGACCAGCACGACGACCGGGCCGACCACCTCGGAAGCACCGAGCTTGCCGAGATTCTTCAGCGCCGTCATCAGCCGCGACACGCCGATGGAAAAACCCGTCGCCGGCACCGGCTCGCCGCGGAAGCGCGACACCAGCCCGTCGTAGCGACCGCCGCCGCCGACCGAGCCGAAGCGCACGACCTGGCCTTCCTCGTTGGGGATCTCGGCCAAAAGCTCGGCCTCGAAGACCGGGCCGGTGTAGTATTCGAGGCCGCGGACGACGGAGGGGTCGATGCGGATACGGTCGCCGTATCCTCCCTGGTCAACGAGTTCGGCTATCGTGGCGAGCTCTTCGAGACCTTGGTGAGCTATTTCGGACCCTTGCGTATAGAAGCTAATCGTCGAGAAGGTTCCGGCTAAACTGTCTCTAAGGCCTTCGAGCACACCGACTATCTTATCAATTTGTTTTGGGTTTAATTCTGCGCCCTTCGTGAAGTCTCCACTCTCATCCATGCGCCCCTTTGCTAGAAGTTGACGCACACCTTGGATTCCAAATTTATCGAATTTATCGACGGCTCTAAGTACAGCTAATTTTCTTGCTGCATTTTCTTCACCACCAAGGCCGGCCGCATCGAGGACACCATCCCATATTTTGCGATTATTAATCCGTATGACGTAGTCGCCGCGCTCGATGCCCAGCGCCTCCATCACGTCGGCCATCATCATCGCCATCTCGGCGTCGGCGGCCACGCCCGGCGTGCCGACCGTATCGGCGTCGAACTGCATGAACTGGCGGAAGCGGCCCGGTCCCGGCTTCTCGTTGCGGAACACCCAGCCCCATTTGTAGGAGCGGAAGGGTTTTGGCAGCTTGTCCCAGTTTTCCGCCACGAAGCGCGCCATCGGCGCGGTGAGGTCGTAGCGCAGCGACAGCCACTGCTCGTCGTCGTCCTGGAAGGAGAACACGCCCTCGTTCGGCCGGTCCTGGTCGGGCAGGAATTTTCCCAGCGCGTCGGTGTATTCGATCATCGGCTGGTCGAACGGCTCGAAGCCGTAGAGCTCGTAGACCGCGCGGATCTTGGCCATCATCTCCTCGACGGCGCGGATGTCGTCGGGGAAGCGGTCGGCAAACCCGCGCGGCAGGCGCGCCTTCGTCTTGTCCGTGCTGGCCATGGCGGTCTCGTTTCATCGGGGTCTTGGCGGCGCCGCCGTCCTAGCGGATGGCGCCCCCTGCGGCAAGGCTTGTGGCTTCATGTCGGCAGGGCCTCTTTTCCTCGACGCAGGGGCATTTGCGCATGAGACATCGCGACGAATTCATGCGCCGCGTACCCCCACCCCTGACCCCTCCCCTCAAGGGGGAGGGGAACTTTGCGGCCGCCATGCCAGGCGAACCGTCGACGATCGGCGTCAGGCGGAGGTGCAAGCCAGTCCCCCTCTCCCTTGCGGGGAGGGGTCAGGGGTGGGGGTAGTTCCATATGCGGCTCCCTGCAGCCGTTAACCATTGCGGCACAACCGCCGCGATCATTCCGCACAGCCGCCACAAAGGGGCCTTCGTTCCGTAACCGTCCGAAACTACACGGAAACATGCCCCCGGTTGCACGGCACGGGACGGTTACCCGTCCATGAGAAAAGCCCTGGCAACCGAACAGACCGGAAGCAACGACCATGTCCGCCCTCCTCAAGACCGCAGCCCGCGACGCCTCGTGCCGGAAGCCGGACGACTTTGCCTTCGGCGGCTTCGGGCCGGACGCGGACGAGGCGGTGGCCGGCGGGCAGCTCGGCGGCGCGGCGCTCACCATGCTGCTGGTGCTGTATCCGGCGGTCGCCTCGGTCGCGGTGGTGCTCGCCGCCTTCATGCTGTCGGGCTCCGGCATCGCGGCGTAGGCCGGGCGCCGGCGTTTTCCAACCGCTTTCGCCTGCTCGGGCGCCTTCTCCCGCAAGGGAGGACAAGGCGCGCGACGCCGCGATGTCTGTGCCAAGCTCCCCCTCTCCGTCTCGGGCTCCGCCCTCGACACCTCTCCCCCACTCCGTGGGGGCGAGGAACCCAGGCTGGAGGAGCGCCGGCATCGCGGCAGCGGTTCCTCGCCCCCGCAGGGGGAGAGGTGTCGAGGGCAAAGCCCGAGACGGAGAGGGGGAAGCGGAGAGGGGGAAGCGCCGGGGACAGTTTACTTTTTTCGGCCCGCGCGACCTTTGAACCGCCGTGCCTTTCTGCCGAAAGAAAGTAAACTGTCCCCTGAGCATACGCCGTCCTCGCCACGCCCTGCATCGCAGTCTGGCCATTGAGAAGATCGGGAAGACGGGCGGCCGCAGGATCGCTCATCTAAATTTTATATGCGACCCCAACGGCCGCCCATCCGGTGCTTCCTCGCCGCTTCATTTCCGGGTCATGGGATCGTACTCGCTACTCCGGCTTAAGCGACGCCGGCGATATCCCGCTCATGACGGCTCCTCAGGCCATACCGGAGCCCCGTCCCGCTCAAGGACGGGATCGTTGGAAACTCTGAAGCAGCGCCGGACCTCGCGGCCACGTTAGCCGCTACCTTCCGGACACCGATCCCTCCCCGCAGACCACCGTCATGATCGGCGTTCCCGCAGGAGGGACTGGGCGCAAGGATAAGGGAGGCGGAGAGGCAGGGGATAAAATGCCGCGAAAAGCACCTGCCGCATCGCCGCGAGCTTCGCGGCGAGGACGGGTAAGTGCCGGGGACAGTTTACTTTTTTCGGCCCGCGCGACCTCTGAACTGCCGCGCCTTTCTGCCGAAAGAAAGTAAACTGTCCCCTCTCCCAGGCCTATCGGATTCACACATCTGGAAACTGGCTTGCCGGCATTGCCGAAGAGATTTTTGCACTGGCTTTGGCTTCACCACCTCCGAGACATCAAAGCCAGCGCAGAAACTTCTCACGATCACGCAGGCCCCGGCCGCCGGAACGCCGCGCGGTCGCGCTCGACGGCGGCGCGGCAGTGGCAGCCCTCGATATGGTCGTTGACCAGGCCCATGGCCTGCATGAAGGCGTAGACGGTGGTCGGGCCGACAAAGGTCCAGCCGCGCTTCTTCAGCTCCTTCGAGATCAGCGTCGAGGTCTCCGTCGTCGGCATGGCGGCGAGCGTGGCGCGGTCGAGTTTTCGCGGCCGCTGATCAGGGCGCGGCTCAAAGGCCCAGAACCAGGCGGCGAGCGACCCCGCCTCGGCCACGAGGTCCTGGGCGCGGCGGGCGTTGTTGATGGTGGATTCGATCTTGCCGCGATGGCGCACGATGCCGGGGTTTTGCAGCAGCCGCTCGACGTCCTTCTCGTCGAACCTGGCGACCTCGTCGAAGTCGAAGCCGGCGAAAGCGGCGCGGAAATTCTCGCGCTTGCGCAGGATCGTCAGCCAGGACAGGCCGGACTGGAAACCCTCGAGGCAGATCTTCTCGAACAGCCGGCGGTCGTCGGCGACCGGGCGGCCCCATTCGTGGTCGTGGTAGTGGCGGTAGTCGTCGCGGTCGCCCGCCCAGAAGCAGCGCGCCACGCCGTCGGAACCCTCGATCAGCCCTGTCATCGGCTCTTTCCAACCCTTTCGTCGATTCGTTAACGCGTCCCGCGGCGCGTTGACCGCGCCTTTACCAGTCCGCTGAACCGGCCGGTAACCACGCCGGAAGGTTTATGGAAAACCACGCATTTTAGCCAACCCGATTCACCTTTCGGTTCCTGCTTGCCGTCACGCTCCTGACAGGACGAGGGCGCGGTCCGCCCCGCCGCAGACCAATTCGCGATCAGGTGACGAGTACGCGTAATGATCAGAAGCAGGCTTCTTCTTCTCTGTACGGCCGCGCTTGCCGGGCTGGCGGCGGCGCCGGCCGGCGCCGGCCAGCGCTACGGCGAGCGGCCGCCGGTGGTGGTCAGCCCCGACCTGTCGGCGCCGTGGGTGATGCAGCTCGGCCGCCAGCCCGGCCGCAAGCTGTCGCAGCGCGACACCGGCTACGGCGTCCATGTGCAGCCGCGCGCCGAGCAGCGGCGGGTGCAGCGCAACGCCCAGCCGCGGCGCGAGGTGCGGCGGCAGGGGCTCGGCCTGTTCGGGCAGGATCCGGTGCGCACCGCCGCCGTGCCGGCGCCGCGCAAGAAGGAAATCCGGCCGCAGATGGACCCGATGTACCTGCCGCAGCAGGTCGAGTATTCCGGCGGCGAGAAGCCCGGCACCATCGTCATCGATACCGGCTCGAAATTCCTCTACCTCGTCCAGGCCGGCGGCAAGGCGCGGCGCTACGGCGTCGGTGTCGGCCAGGAAGGCATGGTGTGGACCGGCACGCAGAAAATCTCTCGCAAGGCGGCGTGGCCGGACTGGCGCCCGCCGGCCGAGATGATCGTGCGCGAGCGCGCCAAGGGCCGCCATTTGCCGACCTACATGGCCGGCGGCCCGGAAAATCCGCTCGGCGCGCGTGCGCTCTATCTCGGCTCGACGCTCTACCGCATCCACGGCACCAACGCGCCGTGGACGATTGGCACCAACGTGTCGTCGGGCTGCATCCGGCTGCGCAACGAGGACGTGGTCGACCTCTACGAGCGCGTCGGCGTCGGCACCAGGGTGGTGGTCATGTGAGGCAACCGGGCCGCCGCGACGGGGACGGCGCGGCTGGAAGAAGCGAGCGGGGGCCGCTTTCTCCGACCCGGAAGCAAGGGCAGCGCGGGCGACCGCGCTGCCCTTGGGCTTTGCGGCGGAAGGAGTCGCGCCGCCGTCGCATCCGCCCTATATGGAGCGGGCGCGCAGCCCTTATGATCATTCCTCCCGGAGCCATCGCATGCCGACAGCCGACGACCACCGCTACCTGAAGGGCGCCCCCGTGGCCGCCCGCATCCTCGCCGAGGTGCGCGCCGAGGCCGAGCGCGCCACGGCCGAGGGGTTCCGGCCGAAGCTGGTGTCGATCACCGTCGGCGACGTCGCCGCCGTCGACGTCTATGTGCGCAACCAGCGCTCCAAGGCGGAAGCCGCCGGCATCGACTTCGAGGAGCGGCGCTTTCCGGCGGAGATCTCGGCCGACGAGCTGGAGGCGGCGATCCACGGCATGAACGCCGACCCGCGCATCACCGGCATCATTATCCAGCGGCCGGTTCCGGCGCACATCCCGATCAAGGCGATCCAGGCGGCCGTCCACCCGCTCAAGGACGTGGAAGGCATGCACCCGGCCTCGATCGGCAACATCGTCTACAACGAGCTCGACCTGGCGCCCTGCACCGCCGCCGCCTCGGTGGAGATGCTGAAGGCGACCGGGCTGGAGCTGAAGGGGCTGGAGGTGGTGATCGTCGGCCATTCCGAGATCGTCGGCAAGCCGATCGCCTTCCTGCTGATGAGCGAGGGGGCGACGGTGACGGTGTGCCACCACATGACCCGCTCGGTGGCCGCGCACGCCCGGCGCGCCGACGCGTTGTTCGTGGCGGTCGGCAGGCCGCGCCTGATCAAGGCCGACATGGTCAAGCCGGGTGCCGCGGTGATCGACATCGGCATCAACAGCGAGGCGACCGCCGACGGCGGCACGCGCATCGTCGGCGACGTCGACACCGAGAGCGTCAGGGAGGTCGCCTCCTGGATCACGCCGGTGCCGGGCGGCGTCGGGCCGGTGACGGTGGCGATCCTGCTGAGAAACACGATGGTGGCGCTGCAGCGGCAGCGCGCGCTCTACCGCTCGACCTACCAGGCGGACGCCAACTCAAGCGTGCGCCGGCTGCGGGCGGGCTGACGGCGGGTCGGCGACGGCTTTGCCCCACGGGCAGAGACCGTCCCCTCTCACCCGGCCTCCGCTTCCCCAAGCAGGTGACGCGGCGCGCCGAATCGGACAGATTCGGGCGCTTCCTCCACGCGCGACGAGGCGATGCTCGAGACCGCACTCTATCTGCCGGTAAAACGCTTCCTCGAAAACCTCGGCTACGAAGTGAAGGGCGAGGTCGGCGGCTGCGATCTGGTGGCGCTGAGCCCGGGATCGCCGCCGGTGGTCGTGGTGTGCGAGCTGAAGCTGCAGTTCAACCTGGAACTGGTGCTGCAGGGCGTAGACCGCATGGCGGCCTGCGATGAGGTGTGGCTGGCCGCGGCGCTGTCGGCGCGCGGCAAGGGGCGCGAGGCGGACAAGCGCTTCCGCAACCTGTGCCGGCGGCTCGGCTTCGGGCTCCTGGGCGTGGCCGCCGACGGCGCGGTGCACATCCTGCTCAGCCCCGCCGCCCTGCCGCCGCGCCGCGACCCGCGCCGGCGCTCGCGGCTGGTCGACGAGCACAGCCGCCGCCAGGGCGACCCGGCGGTCGGCGGCGGCTCGCGCGCGCCGATCATGACCGCCTACCGGCAGCAGGCGCTGGCCTGCGCCGCCGCGCTGGCCGACGGCCCGAAGCGACCGCGCGACCTCAAGGCCGGGGCACCGCTTGCGGCATCGATCCTGCGCCGCAACGTCTATGGCTGGTTCGAGCGGGCGCAATGGGGCGTCTATGCGCTCACCGATGCCGGGCGGCAGGCGCTGGAGCGCTGGCCGCAGCCGAGCGTGCGGCAAGCGGCGGAGTAGCGGCGGGGGACGCCTTATGCTCGACGGCTTTGGGCTTTGAGCTTCCGTTCCGTAGTCCGCCATCTCACAGGGCCCCCTCTCCGTCTCGGGCTCCGCCCGAGACACCTCTCCCCCGCTTCGCACTACGGCATGCACACATCTTGGTCGTTTGTGGTGCGGCGGATTGACTCGGTGGCGAGATGGGGGTGGCAGCGGGGGCTGCTTGGGTGATTCTGTGTTGGCACTTCGCATTGATTCGAGGTGTCGCGA